>Ga0335085_10000233_pt1 | contig 174035 bp, 129 predicted proteins | sample Lox_Sample_45_FD_206712 | JGI IMG/M metagenome (GOLD analysis project Ga0335085, IMG submission 206712) | Soil microbial communities from Loxahatchee National Wildlife Refuge, Florida, United States - Lox_Sample_4.5 | ecosystem: Environmental > Terrestrial > Soil > Wetlands | place: USA... | reverse complement strand
GGGATCGCGGGTGCTACGCTCTTCTTCTACATCGCTTACCTTGCTCTACATCCTTAGCCGACTCAGTGTCCTGCTTCGCCGTCCCCGGAGTAGGCCACGCGATTCGGAGTTTTTCCGCAGCCTGCTAAACGTTGAGTTGTTCAGAAGTCCGCCTCTCCCTCAGACCTTGGATGAAACGCTGTCTCTGCCAGCGGAGATTCTTGTTGCGACTGAAGGGCTTTTAAACATTGACAGGAATGACAAAAAAGCTATCCACCATCGAATTTCCCAAAGTTCGCGCCTCCGCGAGTGGCTCGAAATTCATCTGGACTGCGACATTAATCGGTATCGCTATATTGTTGCTGGCGCTCGCTCTGCTGCAGTACCGCTGGAATGCACAGATCCGTCAGGCTGCCGAACTCCGCGCCGGGGCAGATCTCGAGTCGGTGATGATGAAGTGGCATTTGGATTTGTACGGTGAGCTTTCTACCATCTGTGTCGCGCTGCAATTAGGTCCGGACTCAGGGGCTCATGATCGTTGGTATGACTACCTGGAACGGTATGAGAAATGGCGCCAGGCAGGCAGTGTCATCGAAAATATTTATTCCAATCCTGACATCGTCAGCGACATTTACATCTGGGAGACGACTCGCGGTGCGAAAGCGCGTCTATTGCGGCTTAACGCGATCGCTGGAAGAATTGAACCTGTCAAAAGTCCCACAGACCTGAACGAGCTGCTGACACACCTGCAGAAGAGGTCTCGAAGTCTGGCAGTTGCGCTGCGCGCCTGGGCTCCGGATGAAGTTGATCGGGCTCAATCCAGGAACGCATCACAGTCCTCCACCACCAGCAGGCTGCGCAGTAATTCAATCACCGGCTGGCAATTCGACGAGAGTATTCCCGCGATCGTTCACCCGATTGTGAATAATTCCAGGTCAGGTTCAGACTCTAGCATAGTGGATTGGTTTGTCATCGTTTTGAACCGGTCCACGATTGAACAAAGGGTCTTTCCTGAGCTCACCGAGCGATATTTTGCTGCTGGGCAAACTTTCGAATACAAAATCGCCGTGGTTTCCGTCGGGACAGCCTCCAGGCTACTGTACTCCTCCGATCCAGACTTCGGGATCAATGACGTGAGCAATTCCGACTCAGTAATGAACATCTTCGGCCCTCCCCCGGAAAGCACGGAAGGCAGCTTCTGGCAGGGCGTGAAAAACAAAGTGTCTCTTCGCGGAGAGGAATGGCACAGTTTTTCTGGGCCGGTGTGGTTTCCAATTCTTCAGCACACTTCGCAAGGCGGTTCATGGATGCTGTTTCTACAGCATCGTAGTATTCCGCTGGAGGCCCAGATCAAACGGGTGTGGCGTGGCAATCTGATTCTTGGAGGAGCGATTCTGCTACTCCTGACTGTGAGTATGTTTCTCGTGATCACTGCGAGTCAACGAGTGCGCGTCCTGGCGGCGATGCAAATGAATTTTGTTGCCTCGATTTCACATGAGCTACGGACTCCTTTGGCGGCGATGCTTTCAGCTGGACAGAACATTGCCGATGGCTATGCGCCTGATCCGCAGAGATATGGATCGATCATAACGAATGAGTCGCGTCACTTGATCGATCTTGTGGATCAGATTCTCTTATTCGCAGCCATGAAAGACGGGAAGAAACAGTACGTCATGGAACCCCTCGAAATAGAAGGGATTCTGAAAAGACTCCAGAAAACCACTTTACCGATTCTTGAACAACAAGGGTTCGCCGTGCAGGTTGAAATCCCGGAGGAAATTCCACCGGTTTTGGGCGACAGGCAGGGCGTGCTTCGTTGTATGCAAAACTTGCTGGATAACGCTGCTAAGTACGGCGGAAATAATCGGTGGATTGGCATTCGAGTGGAGGCAACCGAATTGGCGAATTGGGGGAGGGAGGTTGCGATCAGCATCGTGGACCGCGGAATCGGGGTTGACCCAGACGACCTGGAGCACATTTGCGATCCCTTCTACCGGAGCGCACGGGTGGTAGCTGCGCAAATCCCTGGAAGCGGCCTGGGGCTAGCGGTCGTACACCACATCCTGAAAGCCATTGATGGAAGGTTATCGGTAACAAGCGAGCAGGGGCAAGGAAGCGTCTTCACAGTGCACCTGAGGACTACGGGCAAGGCACAATCAAATAGTCATCACAATACAGCGGAGGCAATGGCTTCGATATGAGGGAAAAGATTTTGCTGGTAGAAGACGATGAATCTCTCATCACCACTTTGGGCGATCGCCTGCGTGGTGAAAGATACGTCCTGGACATTGCAAAGGATGCCGAGGAGGGGCTGGACAAGATCAACGAGTCGCCGTTCGATCTCCTCATTATTGACGTCATGTTGCCGTACCGAAGCGGTTTTGATCTATGCCGTGACATTCGGGAATCAGGACTCGCGACGCCCATACTGTTCTTAACAGCACGCAGTAGTTTGGTGGACAAAGTTGTAGGACTCAAGTTGGGTGGCGACGACTATTTGACGAAGCCATTTGAGGCCGAAGAGTTGACGGTCCGAATCGAGGCCCTGCTGCGTCGCAAGCCTCTGCAGACGGGCGCCCGCATCCATCAATACGGTTCGCTCCGCGTGGACGTGCCCCGCCAGGAAGTAACTCGGGACGGAAAAGTCGTCTACCTGTCAGGCCAGGAGTTCAATCTTCTGAATTACCTTATGGAGCGGCCCGGCCAGACCATATCAAGGGCGGAACTGCTACGGGCGGTCTGGGGATACAACGCCAATACTTACAGTCGCACGGTCGATGTTCACATCTTTGCGTTGCGCCAAAAGCTTGAGGAAGATTCAAGTAAGCCTGTCCTGATCACGACTGTGGCGGGACATGGCTATAAATTCAAGGATAATACGAGTCGCGGTATTAGCTAAACCCAACCACTTGCTGCGCTTCTGAGCTGTGCGTTTGATTCGCGTACGGCTACTCACTGACCTCCGTCCGCACCAGTCCAGGTGTTTCCCAGCTCCGCTGCACCAACGGATCAGCGACGGTGACATTCATGCAAGTTATTAACTTTTACGAGATATTGTTAACTCTTAACAACACCCCGCATGACGGTCCGTCGCTGATAAACGCAGATATAAGTTATTCATAGTTATTATGTTATACAGACGCACGCTGCGTGCAGTCCGTATTACGCCTTAAATAGACAACACCCAATCCAAGGTAGATGTTAATAGGATCAAATGTTGACTAAGGCGCCAGTTAGTTGATGCAGCGCAACAACACACCTCACAAAAACTCATACCCTCGCGTCACTTTCGCGCCGGATCAGGCTCAAGAATAACGTGGCCGCTCGGCGCAGATGCGAGTGAGGCTAATGCCTATTCATTCCGTCCGGCCAACGCTCCGCAATGGGATTCTGGTTAAGGCGTCGAGCGCATACGGCGTCGGCCGGCATCCTGTGGGAATCGAGACGAACTGATCGAGGTGCGTTCAGCGTTTCTACAAAAGGCATGGACGGCAGTCACGCCGCTTGTGGCGAAGGAGGAGTAAGACGTATGGCGAAAAAAAAGATCAGCAGGCTTTGCTTCTTGGTGGTGTGGATGTGTTTTGTGGCGCTGACAGCAGGGGCGCAGTCATTCCAGGTCCAGTGTCCCAGCACGACCGTGACTCACCCGTCGACACTGCACGATAACAATTCGGAACCTGCCTACGCCGGGCCCACGAACATCGCCATCAACGATAAGGGATTTTGGGCGCCCACGGCTAACGTAAATGGCGCCATTAAATGCCAGCAGATCTCAGGCGGCGACGGCTTCGCAACGATGGGCGACGGCACCCAGACGTATCTGTTCTCGTTCGGGCCCTTGTCTGGATTGAAGGATATGGCTGCTGGCGAGCCTGGTACTCAGTTTCCAAATGTGTTTAACACGGCGACCAGCGCACTCGTGCCGGGCGACCCTGCCGTAAGCCTTGGAATAACACCGGGGACATGGCCAGCGTTTCCGATCGACACCAGTACCTTCTCATACAACGGAGCGGTTGGATTGGCTCCTGACACCGACGCAATTGCCGCCGGCCTTTGCACTGCCCCTTGCCTGGACGGTCACGTCGACCCTCGCCAGATTATGGATGTCGGAGTAATGAATGGCAACATCCCCGCTCCACTGATGGCCATTGACGAAGATGACGAGTTCTTTCTTACCCTCACCAACGTTGGCATGATCATGCGGCCGGACTTATTCGAACAGCACACGGTCCACTTCCACGGGTATCCGAATGCGTCCGCATTTTACGACGGCGTTCCTGACGCATCGGTCGCCATCAACATCGGAGGTAGTTTCACTTATTACTATCTCGCTCCAGATGCCGGCACTTACTTCTGGCACTGCCACATTACTCCGCCCGAGCACTTGCAAATGGGAATGGTGGGGCAGATTTATGTGCGTCCAAGGCAGAACAGAGTGAACGGTTCGGTGGCAACGGCGCTCCTGAATCAACAAGGGGATGCGCGGACAGCGTGCAGGCGTGCGGGGGACGGCGCGCTACCGACAATTGCCCCTGGCTCGGTTCCGCCCGACATCCTGTGCAGCAACCCGATGCCAGCAGTGACGACGACGGAAACTAACGACACCACAAAACAATATGCCTACAACGATGGCGATGGGTCCACCCGTTACGACGTCGAATATCCGTTGCAGATTCACGGCTTCGATCCAAACTTCCACTTTGTCGGTATGACCTTCAACCCCGAAGCTTTCGTCGACATGAAGGACAAGTACTTCCTGCTTAATGGCCGCAGTTATCCCGATACGGTCACACCTGGTCCTCTGGCAACTCAGTCTACGGACGGGGCTATGCACTTCTCACAGCCATTGCCGGCGATCATCAACATCCCCGCTGGCGGAAGAGCCTTGTTGCGCATCTCTGACCTGGACGTTACGGAATATCAGACGCTGGCCTCCCTTGGCATCCCAATGCAGGTGATCGCGCTGAATGCCAAGCTGCTGCGCGACCAGGCCGGTGCCAACCTCGCGTACAGAACCAATTCGATCACACTTGCGGGCGGCGAGTCGCTCGACGTGATCCTGGATGCCACAGGCATTCCTGCCGGCACCTACTACCTCTACACCCCCAATCTTGACCACCTGTCCAATGATGCGGAGAACTTTGGCGGGATGATGACTGAAGTGCACGTGTGTTCAGGCGGAATCACTGGCGGTAACACTTTCGGCAATCGCTGTGCGAATTAGGAGAGCGGCAATGAGGGCTATGAACATAAAAAGGCAGATCTCGAAGACACAGTTGCTTCTAGCAGCGACGGTAGCACTGGCGCTGCTGCTAACACACGCGGCTTTCGCAGCAGCTCCTGGCATTACCGGCACAAGCGGCACAACCTTCAACTTGGTTGCGACGCCGTCCTACATCAGCCAGCCTGACGGCTCGTCCGTCTACTCATGGGGATATGGTTGTGATGGCGCACCGGCTGGCTTTGCCCCGTCCGCGATCTCAGGTACCTTCTGTAACACCATGCAGGTGCCCGGGCCGACACTGATCATCACGGCGCCCTCATCGGGTACTGCTAACGTCACTGTGAATCTAAGGAATAATCTTCCTGCCGCCGCCGGCAACACTTCGATCTTGTTTACTGGCTTCAATGTCACAGCTTCAGGCGGTGTCCCTGGTCTGCTAACGCAGGAGGCCGCCCCTGGGGGATCCGTCAGCTATACCCTTGCAATTCCAAGCACCGCGGCGGGAACGCACGCCTACTACAGCGGAACTCAGGGTGACCTGCAGGTTGAGATGGGCCTGTATGGGGCCATCATAGTGCTGCCCAACTCGGCCAATATCCCAAGCAATTGCACGGGAGGAGTCCACAGTACAAATGCGCAGGCGCAAGCTCATTGGGGTGAGTCTGATTTTCGGTTAGCTGCGGCCGCATATAACCATCCCGAAGCCTGCTACGACCGGGAATATCTGTTTCAGTTTTCCGAAATGGATCCCAGGATTCATCGAGAGGCCGAACTACAGGCGAACCGGGCCTGTACGGGCTGCCTAACCGTCGCGACCGAGCCATACGTTCCAGCTTATTACTTGATTAACGGCCGTTCGATGCCCGATGACATGGATCCCAACTATTCCCTGGAGTATCCACACCAGCCTTACAACGGAAACCCCCACATGCATCCGGGAGAATTGACCCTGTTGCGCATCATCGGCCAAGGACGGTGGCAACATCCGTTCCACGAGCATGGCAACCACGTGCGTATCCTGGCGCGCGATGGCAATTTGATTCTTAGCCAGAACGATCCCAATAGTCTCGCCGGTCCTTTGCTATTCACCACTACCACAACTCCAGGTCTGGCTATGGACGGAATCTACTACTGGACCGGTAAAGGGCTGAACTGGGATCCCTACGGCCACAACCCGGCATCCGGGGACCCAGTAGCAAAGCCGGGCTGTATCCCGGATGGGAATGGCTACAACACGGGAGATCCGACCGCGATCAACTATTTCGAGTGGTGCCAGGACCACAACAAGCCTCTGGAGACTGCACCCTTTGGCGATGTTGCAGGTGGGGGACCGGCAACGTTGCCCGATCCTAACATTCTCACGAATGGAACCTGGTACGGCGGCAGTCCCTATCTAGGGCCGAATGCGACGGTGCGCGCCGTTGGTTCTACCGGTACAACCCCGCCGTCCGGCACCGTTGGAAATTCTCCCACGGGCGAAGCCGGTTTTGCTTTCATGTGGCACTCACACAACGAGCGCGAAATTACCACCAACAATATTTTCCCGGGCGGCATGCTGATGATGATGTTGGTCGATTCCCGGGAGTTCGTGATCAACGAGTCCAACTAACTTACTGAGGATACCGAGGAGATAGACATGCGATTCACCAACTCTAACAAGACTGTAAAAACAGTGTTACTGGCGGTAAGTATCCTCCTCCTTGGAGCCAGTTGGGCTGTCGCACAGCAGCAAGTGAACCTGACCGCGGGGCCCGTTTCGATTGCCTTGCCTGACGGCACGTCCGTGCCCATGTGGGGCTACACCTGCGGTGCCGCGGTGGTCGGTTCGTCTGCAGCGTGCGCGAAGCTGAACCCCTCCGCCACTGGTTGGTCCCCAGTGGTGATCACGGTTCCGACCGGTCAGAGTCTGCAGATCAATCTCACCAACAATCTGTCGTTTAACAACAACGGCGCTCTAACGCCACCGAACAACATTCCGACATCGCTGACGATTGTAGGTCAATTGGGCGGAGGGCTAGGAACCGCTGCGACCTCCACAGCGAGTCCGGCACATCCGCAGCAGACGCTGACCTGGCCAGCCTCCAGCAACGTGCTAAGCGACGGCGCCAACACACCTCCGCCGCAGGGACGCCGAGTACAGTCGTTCTCGACAGAAGTGCCTGTCGGCAGCACGACCAGCCTGACCTGGACAACGCCGCGAGCCGGCACCTATTTGCTCGAGTCCGGTACACATCCCTCCATTCAGGGTCCCATGGGTTTGTACGGCATGGTGGTGGTGACCACTGCTCCCGCAGGGGCAACCGCAGGCACGGCTTATCCGGCCGTAAGCTACAACGCCGATGTCGCGATGCTCTTCAGTGAAATCGACCCAGCCCAGGACAACGCCGTCAACACTGCCGTCAACACTGCTGGCTTCAGCGAGACGATGGTGTGGTCGGGCCAGCCCGGGGGATGCGGCAATCCCAGTTCCTCTACCTACAATCAATGCTATCCGCCGGCGGTGAATTATTCGCCGCGGTATTACCTCATCAACGGGGTCGCATTCGACAAGACGAATGCTACGGCTTCGCTCTTCCCGGTGTCTCCAGCTACAGGTATCACCGGATCGGTATTGGTTCGTCTCGTCAATGCTGGCCTGCGCATGCACATCCCATCGATCGTGGGAGCGCAAACTGGCTCGGCATCAGCGCCTGGCTTCGGGCTGATCGCGGAAGACGGCAACCCGCTTCCCGGCGGGACCCGGGTGCAAAATGAAGTGTTTTTGGCGCCGGGCAAGACGTATGACGTAGCAATTAATGTGCCCGCCACTGTCGGGAACGCTCTTCCAATTTTCGACCGTCAGGGCAGTTTGTCAGGCAACGCGACTTCGCGCGATGCCGGTGTGTTGGCTTATATCGGCATCAACGGCGCAGGTTTGCCCGTTCCTTCCGCAACCGCGGTAGCAAACCCGGATACCTACAATTCTGTGATTTCCGGGAAAACTCTCACGGTCTCGGACCCGGCGAAGGGTGTAATCGCCAACGATAGGAACGTATACGGTGTAGCTGTTTCCTCTGGGCCTGCTGGTGGAACGTTGACCTTAGCCGCGAACGGCACGTTCACGTATGTCCCAAATGCTGGGACAACAACTGATTCCTTTACGTATTGCGCTAACGGCACTGCCACAGCATGTACGACGGTGACGCTCGGTGCTGCGCCGGTCGAAGGTGCTGGTGGCATCACGGTGAACCCCGATGCATACACTTCGAACCTGGGAAAGACCCTGATCGTTAAGTCCCCTGGAATTTTGTTCAATGACAGTGATGCGGCTGGCTACCCACTTACCGTGAGTGGGGCAACGGCATCGACGCCGCTCACTCTCTGGCTCACGGGTGCCACGGCTGGAGGTAGCGTCTCAGTAGGTCCGGATGGCGGATTCATCGCGACTGTTCCCGGGCCCGGCACGTACACCTTCAGCTACAAGGCGAAAAACTCTCAAGGTACCGAGAGCGCGGGCGACGGAGCGACCGTAACCCTGACTTTCCCAGGGCCGAGCGGGCTCCAGGTGACGCTGGTGGATGGAAAAACAAAGCAGGCCCTCGATCCTCAGGACTATCGCTGGATCATTGAGGAAGACAGGACGTGGTACCAGGATCCCAACTGCAGCTCCACGCCGCTGCCCGTGGGTTGCCCGGGCGCTTCGATGGGAATTGTTCCATCCTACGCCACGAACTTTCACACCAGTCACATGCCGGTGGTGGCGCAGGGCTGCACGGGAGAAAAATCCTGCGAAACGGGACAGAGCGTCTTAGGGCAAGCGGCAGCGTGTGACATTGGCAACGGTATATGCCGTACCGGCGTCTCGGAAAAAACAGCTGTGCTCCCCGGTGAAGTAGTTCTGGATCCGACAAAGCGCTACTACATTTCGGTTCTGCCCGGCGACGGGTTCGACGCGGGCCATGCGATGGGTGGATCTCCGGTGTTCTATCACAATGGCGCTTGGCAGGCTGTAAACGTGATCGTCGAGCCTATGCCGCTCCCGCCGTCGACCGTCTCCGCCTTCGTCTTCGAGGACGACTACCCCCTCAACGGCGAGGATGACACCGGAGGCGGCGTGGACGTGCTGGCGCCCAACGAGCCCGGGCTCGGGGGATTCCAAGTTTATATCTACGACAACGTCGGCCAATTTGGCGACCCCGCCGGACAGATGACCTATGACATGTTCAACCAGCCATTATCGAACTCCCTGGCTGGAACCATAGATCCGGCAACGGGACAGGACGCGTGCCCAATTTCGGCAAGTTCGCGAACCGGATCTGACGGCGGCACAAGCCCCACGGGTATCACCGGCATGATCACTGTCTGCCCGAAGTACGAAGCCGACGGCAAGACCCTGTCACCGCTGGCAGGTCAAGTGGTGGTGCGCAACCTGCCGCCAGGTTTCTATGGGGTGGAAGCCCATCCGGGCGCCGATCGGATTGCGCGCGGCGAAGAGTGGATCCAGACCAACACCCTAGACGGAGGGTTTGCCCACGATGCGTTCATCAAGGTTAGCGAGCCGAGCTATTTCCAGGAGTATGGGCCGGCCGGATTCCACGTGGCTATCGGCTTCGCCAATCCCATGCTCATCAGCAGCCGCAAGGCAGGAGTCTGCGCCACGCGTACGGATTGCAAACATACGGTGAAAGGCAAGATCACGCTCGCCCACATGAGTCGTACGCCGGATGAGAGGAACTACAGCACCGAAACCAACGACGCCATATCTTTCACGCACACTTATGTGAGCCTGGGAAGCCCCGACGGCGCCGATTTCGCGTTCGCCAAGACCAACGACGACGGGACTTGGGAATTCGACAATATGCCGGGCGGCGATTGGCGGATTACCGTCTTCGACCAGTGGACCGATTTGATCCTCGACGGTTACACAACCCCGGTGCGAGTGGATGCGCCGATCGTAGACATGGGTGACATCGCGCCTCAGCAATGGAGAGCGGACATTTATACGCGGACGTTCTTCGACCTGAACGGCGATGGTGTTTCGCAGGATAACGAGCCGGGCCTTAGCCTCGTCCCGACTAACATCCGATACACCGACGGCAGTTACTCGAACTTTAATAGCACCGACTTGAACGGCTTTGCGGCCTTCAACGAGGTGTTCCCGACGTTCGCCTGGTATGCCCTAGAAACGGATGTGGCTCGCTACAAGAATACCGGGACCCATGTGGTTTATGACGCAGGAGGGCCAGTCGATGGCTCGAAAGCGTGCGGCCAGCCTGGCATCCCAGCCTGTGGCAGCTCCACGATCGGCGATCATCTGGCCAGGACCAAAGAAGATAACTCGGTACCAACCGATCTGCGCGTACCGGGTGCCAGATATTGCGCCAATGCCGATTGTCCAGCTGGCGATACGGCAGGAGGTTCGACCGGTCGCGTCGATCCGCCGTGGGCTCTGAGCTATGGCTGGCAGGGTATGTGGGGTCAGTCTAACTTCTTGGAGTTCGGGAAGAAGCCCTTTGAAGTGGGCGAGAACGGCGGTATCCGAGGGCATGTTGTGTACGCCTCGACCCGCCCATTCGATGACCCAGCGCTGCTGCTCCAAACGAGTTGGGAACCACTGGTTCCCGGCGTGACCATCAACCTCTACCAGGAGGGGACGGCGCCGGATGGCAGCACCTCCCTCAAGCTCGTTGACACCACCCAGACCAGCAGTTGGGACGATTGGGCGCAGGGCTTCCGCAAGGACGCTGACGACCACATCCTGACAGCTGCTGACGGAGGCGCCATCCCGAATATGAGTTGCCCGGGCCAGTCCACCTCCGATCCATATTACTTCACGCTGTACAACCAGCCGAATCTTCTGAACCTGCAGCAAGGAACGCCTGTGCCGCTGGCGTACCACTCCCGGTACAAGTGTTACGACACGATGCACAACTGGAACCAGTTGCAGCCGGCCCCCTACGACGGAATGTACAAGTTCCCCAGCATCGTGGCCAAAGCGGGTACGAGCTACCAGTTGCCAACGGGCGCTTATTCGGTGCAGTTGGATCCGTCGACCTACAAAACGAACTGCACAATTTGCGTGCCGAATCATGCTGTCCCAACGACCGATCTGTCCTACGGCGCCCCGATGTTACCGCCCGGCAAGTACGTGGTGGAAATGATTGTGCCTCCGGGCTACGAACTGGTGAAGGAAGAGGACAAGAACATCTTGATGGGTGATGCGTACGTGGCGCCCGTCACGGCGGAGTTCGCGGGCTTCGGCAACATCTTTATCATGCCCGACCAGGCTGCGGTGGCCGCGTCGTACAACGCCAACAATCCGCTGATGCCAACCACGGACCAAGGCGCACAGCCTCGACACGAGGGAGACACGGGAAGTATCGAGGCCTTCTGGCCTTGCGTGGGCGCTGCCCGTGTTGTTCCCGACTACATGAGCCTGTTCCCGCAGTCTGGCCAGAACGCACCGTTTGCCGGAGCGACGCGGCCTCTCTGCGATCGCAAAGAGGTCACCCTCGAAGACCAGATGACGGTACTTGCGAAGTTCTACGTCTTCACCTCGGCTCACATCGCCGGTCATATCACCGGCATCATCACCGACGATTTCACCTCGGAATTCGATCCCTTCTCCCCCGCGTTTGGGGAAAAGTTCCAGCCCCCCTATCTACCGGTTTCCATCAAGGACTGGGCTGGAAACGAAGTCTCCCGCGTGTACGCCGATCAATGGGGGGTATTCGACGGCTTGGCTTACTCGAGCTGGGGAGTGAACCCACCTGATCCGAGCGGTTTCGTGCCACAGACGTTTGTAATGTGCATGAACGACCGGGGAACGGGAGTGGCGCCGGATCCACTGTACTCAGACAGCTATAGCCAGTTCTGCTACGAGTGGCCGGTTATGCCGGGCACGACCTCCTATTTGGACACGCCCGTCATCCCCAACACTGCCTTCGCCGAGGGCTACAACCATCCCGATTGCGATTACCCGGATGGTACGCCCGCAATCGCGAGTGTCACGAGCCAAGATATTGCTGGACCGTGGGTAAGCGCGGGTGGTCACACCATCACCATCACCGCGCTGGGTGACCAGGCCGTAAATAACTATGGCTATTCCGGCCCCTCGGCCTCCACGCCACCTTTCAATCAGAAGACCATCACGCGTCACTACGGCTTTGGACCCGCTCCCGCCGCAAACGGCTGCAATGGTGGCAGTGGCGCCTGCCCGAACGTGACGGTCGGTGGGATACCGCTGCATGCAGTCACGTGGAGCAATACTACGATCACCGGCACTGTCCAAAGTAACGTTCCTGCCTGCAGCTTGCAGCAACAAGTGCAATACAGAGACCTGAATGGCACACCCACAACTCCGAACGCACGCTGCGGCGAACTGCTCATCACCACAGCCAGTGGCAAGCGCTCGATCGATACTGTAACCGTCACGGTCGGAGGCAAGACGCCGACGGTGCTCGCTCCCGGGCAGACAATTCAATCTGCGATTGACGCGGCCGCTCCCGGCGACATGATCATCGTTCCTCCAGGTGCCTACAAGGAATTACTGATTATGTGGAAGCCCGTCCGGCTGCAAGGCGTAGGGGCCATCTCCTCGATCATCGATGGCGACACCCATCCCTCCGGCGTAATTGACCCCTGGCGGCACCAGATAAGCTGCTTGTTTGGATTGGCGCTCAACGGCCAACCTTACACGGGGAACGGTCCCAACGGTGGCACAAATCCTTACGATCCGGCAGCTCCGGCGGACGGCGGGTTAAGTTGTCCGGGTAATGGCTGGAACTACTTCACCGCTACTCCCAACAATCCGCAGATCGACCGGATCCCCTTTGAAGGCATTCTCGGCTGGGACACCACGATGAACGGCAACCTTGCGGAAATGCTGCAGGAGCCTACATTGATGGGATCGTACGAAGGAGCTGGAATCACCGTCCTGGCAAAAGGCGTCCATGCTCCGGTCGATTCGGATGTATTTGGAATCGGAGCGGAAGCGGCATTCGCAGCTGGCACCACGCTGCTCGACGGCAGCACGAACGCCATAACGGGCTGCGGGCCCAACACGGCGGCCGCTCACAATCGGTATCCCAGCAACTTCCAGTGCAATCCGTCGCGTATCGACGGTTTTATGATCAGGAACAGTTCCCAAGGCGGCGGCGGCATTCTCGTCCACGGCTGGGGACACAACATAGAAATTTCCAACAACCGAGTTCGCAACAACAGCGGAACCCTTTCCGGCGGCATCGAAATCGGGCAGGGTGAATTTGGCGAGTCATACTTTGCGCCGGCTGATTTTGGGCCAACCGCTGGAACTCCTCCTGGTTCCTGCCAGAACTCGACGGTGGCGAACACTCAGCTGCCTTTCTGCTTCAATACGCACACCAACGTGCATAACAACATGGTCACGTTGAACTCCTCCACGGGCGACGAACTGTTTACCTCCGCGCCGTCGGGAGGTGGCGGTGTAACTTTCTGCACCGGTTCCGACTACTACAAGCTGAATTACAACTGGATCTGCGGAAACATGAGCAGCGGCGATGGCGGGGGCATTGCTCACCTTGGATTCAGCTATAACGGCGACATCTCCAACAACTCGATTCTGTTCAACCAGAGTACGAATCCGACCGTTCCCACCAGCGGCGCCGGTATCGTGGTCATGGGCCCGGCACCTGATGGGCAGACGATTGAAAATGGTGTCGCTGTTGAATGCGGCACCACTACTGACGTCGACTGCGTGCCCGGGTTAACCGATGGTTCCGGTCCCGGCCTGAACATCAACGCCAATCTGATTTTGGGCAACGCGGCAGAAATGGGCTCTGGTGGCGGAATTCGCTTCCAGGGTGTCAACGGCACGGATGTGACCCGATTCCCGCTGAATCCGGAAAACTGGTATTCGGTCAATGTCACGAACAACATCATCGTCAACAACGTGGCCGGCTGGGACGGCGGCGGCGTGGGATTGCTCGACTCTCTGGCGGTAAATTTCGTCAACAATACCTTCGCTTCCAACGACTCGACCGCCTCAGCGGGGACGCTGTTCAATGCCTACTTTGCCCATTTGGGCAGTGATCAGTCCCCACCACCTGTTACGTGCGTGAACGGTGCTAACGGAGCCTGCACCGCCTCTCAGCCGCAGCCCGCCGGGCTCGCGGCATCACCGAATAGCCCGCAACTGTTCACCTCTCTGCCTGCCACGGTCAACTGCCCCGCGGGTCATGCCAGCGGGACTCTGACCAACGGCGATTGCCGGAGTGTGTCGTATCCGCTTCTGTCGAACGACATATTCTGGCAAAACCGTTCGTTCCATCTCGAGGTTGGCGGTACCAGCAGTGGCGGAACAGATTACCTTCAGTCGATCGTTACGCTGGCACCTACGTTGAACCAATCGAGCACGCCGAGCACGGCAACCAGCGTGGGCGGCGTGATCGTCACCGGAGGGACCGGCGCCTGCGTCAACGGGGCAACCTATTGGGACCTCGGCGTTCGCGGCGACACCGCGCCGACGAACCACAGCTCGGGCTTCACGTTTGCGCCGACATATTCGGTGCTGACGGACGCCACAGGTTACCCTGCGAGCAACCTGGCACCCTCCGCACTGGGCTTCGTCAGCCAGTATTGCAACGGTTCGCGGATTCCGCCGGAGTTCGCCAGCGGCAGCTACCAAGTACCTCCGGGCACCAACGAAGGAACGGTACCCGTCCCGGTCTTCAGTCTGCTGCCGGGAGCCACAGTGGACGAGGGCAACAACTGGGTCAACATCAAGTGGGGCCCCCTGGCGATGACGAGCCCCATGGCTCCGAATGGTTCAGCGCTTGGCAACTACGCTGTGGCGGTTGGCTCCCCGGCGATTGACGCCATTCCGGTCGCACAGGCACACCCGTCAATGGACTTCTTCGGAAATCCGCGACCGGATCCCGGAAACCCCACTGCCTTTAGCGTAGGTGCAGTGGAGTTCCAGGGCGTTAACGTGGTCGCGCCAACACTGACCTCGATAAATCCGAACACAGGCAGTCGAAATAGCACCGTGCTTGTGACCCTTAGCGGAACGAGCCTCGCCGGCGTTACAGCGTTAACCGTGTCCGGAAACGGCATCACGGTGAGCGGGGTTACCGTGGTCAATCCCACTACGCTTACAGCAACCTTTACGATTTCGGGCGCTGCCACACTCAGCGTTAGAAACGTTACCGTTACGACAGCGGGCGGAACCAGCAACGCCGTCACGTTTACGGTGGCGGCTCCGACCGTAACAGGTGTTTCACCCAACACCGGAGTGCGCGGCACCTCCGTACCAGTGACCATTACCGGTACCGGTTTGGGGGCAGCCACAGGTGTGACCGTGTCCGGTTCTGGCGTAAGCGTTAGCAACTTCACCGTGGCCAATGCGACCACAGTCACCGCGACCTTTACGGTGACTGCTACAGCGGGACTCACGGCAAGGACCGTCACGGTGCAAACCCCGAGTGGCAACGCGTCCCTTACCGGGGCGTTCACAGTGGTAGCCCCAACGCTGAGTGCGATCAGTCCCACGTCCCACACACGAGGTGGCGCTGGCTTTCCCGTGACCCTTACCGGGACCCATCTGAACGGAACTAGTGGGGTGGTGGTATCGGGCGCGGGCGTGAGCGTCAGCAATGTGACCGCGGTGAATGACACGACACTGACAGCAACCTTCACCATCACGGGAACGGCCAATACCACAACCAGAAACGTCCATACCGTGAATGCAGGTGGTGCGACCAGTAACAACCTGCCGTTCACCGTTCTACCGTAAACCGAATCGCTAGTGCTGGCCGGGCATCTCCTGGTGATGTCCGGCCGCACAAGATAAACGAGGTCGTGATTAAAATGAAGAGAAGGAAGCAACTGATGAAATACCTGCTACTGGCATTGGTGATTGCCAGCAGCATTTATTTACTAGCAGCAAATGAGGCCTCCGCGCAGGCGAATGCCCCTGCGGCCAAAGCACCCGCAACCGCTCCAGCAGCTAACATTGCGACGCCAGCCTCTAAGTCTTCGGCTGGGGCACCGTCCTCTGCCGCCACTAAGAAAACATCTGCGGTTATTGCTCCAACTCGCTATGCACCGAATCCGCTCGCGAGACGCGCGCAGCTTTACTACGACTTCATCTGGGGAGTGGATTCGCTCAAGGTAAAGTATGCGGAGTCGGGAGAGATGATTCGATTTAGTTATCGCGTGCTCGACTCCGAGAAAGCGAAGCCTCTCAACGATAAGAAGAACGAGCCCTCGCTGATTGACCCGAAAGCCGGCGTCAAGCTTGTGGTTCCATCCATGGAGAAGATCGGTAAATTACGCCAGAGCAGTACGCCAGAAACGGGCAAAATATATTGGATGGCATTCTCGAACAAAGGGCGACTGGTTAAGCCCGGGGACCATGTGAATGTAGTGATTGGCAAGTTCCAGGCAAATGGACTCCTGGTGGAATAGAGACGGTCGCGAAGTACAGCAACTGTTTAGCGGCAGAGTAGAAGAATTAGATTTACGCGCATCAGAAGAGTAGCTGCTCGTCTTGCCCGTCTTCGTTCACAAGCTCTTCCTTCATCTAGGCTCATCAATTACCTCAATATGCAGCCTAGTCGCTTACTCCACCTGCTGCAGCAGTGAAAGAAGCTGCAGGTATTGACTCCATTTGAACCGGGCTATGGAATCCGGAGTCGGACTCCTGTGCTCCCGGAGCATGGTCGAAAGGTCCAATTCAGTCCAATAGCCAAGTTCTTCAGCGTCTCCAAATGGCGGAACGACCTGGCAAGTGATGGAGGAGATTGGTGGAGCTAGTCGGGATCGAACCGACGACCTCATCGTTGCGAACGATGCGCTCTCCCAGCTGAGCTATAGCCCCGTGCAGGTTGGATCAGTGGCTCCATCATTTTACCAGCGTTCGCCGTGCACACCAAACTGCCGGCAAGCGACGATCAGTTGGTCAGCGTCGCGGTACGGAGCTGATTTCTCCGTCAGAATCACCTTGACGAAAGGCCCCGACGTGCGTCTAACTACATCAGGCACTGCAGCATCGCCGGGCACACTTCATGTTTCAGCAATTGAGTCCTGCCATCGAACATCGCCAGCGCTGGACGCGGGCCGCATCCGTTGCGGTTCATACGGCGATCCTAGGCTGGCTCCTGCATTCCCCCGAGCCCATGCTGCTGACTCCCACTTCGGTGGCCTTGGGACAGAATGGGACCTCCGCCACGCGTCTCTACTGGTCCAGCAAGAATCCCGACGACAGCACACACAGTTCTTCCGACGCCGCCACCGAGCGCTACAAGCATGAACGGCTTGGAGAGAAGTTCATGTGGAAGGCTCGAGCGAAACTGACTAAGCTCCGGGCACCGCAGAGCCCTGTAGCGCACACCGAAGAACAAGACAAATCGAAGACGCAGACTCTCTCTGCCGTGGGCCACGGAGCCCAAGCTGGGATGCCATATGGAACTCTCCGCGAGAGCCAACTTTATGGGGACGAGATTCGGCCAGCGCTTCCCATCGCGACTTCGGATCCCGTGGTCTATCCCTGGCAGCTTCCTGCCGTCGCGGGCAATGAGGTCATTGAGATCACCATCGACGAGCGAGGCGAAATCATCAGCAAGACCGTTCTGCAGAGCCTGGGGTCGGAAATCGATTCGAAGTGTCTTGCCGCACTCGAGAATTGGCACTTCCAACCCGCAACCCGCAACGGCTCTCCCATTCCTTCGAAACAGGATGCCATCTTCCCTTTTCGCGCACGTGGCTGATGTCCGCCGGTCGGACCGAGCCGCTATAATGATTATGTGAGCGAAAACGAAGTCGAGAAGGTGGCCTCCGCCGACTTCCCCACCCGCTGGGGCAAGTTCCGCATCTATGGCTTTCGCGGATATTCCACATCGGACGGAGACCGGCGCATTGAAGAGGCTGTCGCCCTCGTGATGGGGGATGTGAAGTCACGGCCGCCTCTGGTGCGTGTCCACTCGCAATGCCTGACTGGAGACGTATTCCACTCTCTCCGTTGCGATTGCCGGCAGCAGCTTGAACTCTCACTTTCCATGATTGCAGAGGAAGGCGAAGGAATTCTGATTTACGAGCAGCAGGAAGGACGCGGCATTGGATTGATAGCTAAACTGCAGGCCTACGAATTGCAAGATTCGGGTCTCGACACCGTCGAAGCCAACGAGCGCCTGGGATTCAAAGCAGATCATCGTGATTTCACCCTTCCGGGTGAGATTCTCAAGAGTCTCGGAGTGACCCGGGTACGCCTGCTCTCAAACAATCCCGACAAGGTCGAAGCCCTGGAGCGAGCCGGCGTTCATGTCAGCGAGCGCGTTCCCTGTGAAGTCATTCCCAGTCCGCACGCCGAAGAGTATCTGAGGACGAAAAAGGAGAAGCTCGGCCACCTGTTCACGTCCAGCTAGAGCCGTGGGACTCTTTCCTCACGAGCAGATCTCGCAGCGCTTCCTTGTTTTTCGCAGGGAGATAGGCGAGCGCAGCCCGCGCTAGAGCGATATACACTTCTTGCGCGATCGGAATCTGCCGTAGCACATCCAAATGGCGGCGGACGGTTTCTACGTCACCGCGAATGATCGGCCCGCTGAATCCGCGGGCGCCACCCCTCAAGCCGTAGTTTTCAATCGTCTGCCACAAGATCGGAAGCATACGTCGTCGGGCTTCATTCCGCTTGACTCCAGCCAACGTGGCCATCTCTTCAGTTGTTGCCAGCAACGCCGTTAACAGCGGAGACGCAAACGTGCCCCATGCGTGATATGCCGCCTTATCTTTCTTGCGGATGGCGTAGGCTTTTCCGCCAAGATCGCTTACAACCGTCCGCGCCGTGCGTACGGCTGCAGCGTCGCCCTCGATGGCAAACGGCACATTCTTCAACGACGGCCGTGATCCTTTCACAAACGTCATGAGGGGATGCACCGAGGCCACAGACGCACCCGCTTTTCGTAAAGCGTGTAGTTCGTCGCTCGTCAGCGCCCCGCTCGAATGGAGAGCGATCTTCCCTGTCCCGTCAAAACTCTTGGCCAGAGCAGCAGAAGCCGAGGCCATCTCGGTATCCGGGACGCAGAGCCAGAGAACTCTTGACCTTAGCCCCTGACCGTCATCGACTACGCGGGCTCCTACTCGCCTTGCCAGTTGCCTCACTCGAACCAGAGAACGACGGTGCTTTCGGGCGACGATCGCTTCGATTTCATATCCTGCTTTCTTGAGTGAAAGGGCGAGCGCCGTGCCCAGATTGCCCGCCCCGGCAATTGCCACTGTTGGCTTTCGCGACATTGCGCGAAGCATAACAGAACCCATGTGTACTACGCTGTCGCGCGTTGATGAGAGAACTGGAGCAGGAACTCACCCCCTGCATCTTTGCAGTGTGCCGTGCTTTATAGTGGAGACATGGCTAAGATTTCCTCTCGCGCGAAGGCTCGACCTTCACGGCAGCCCAAGGGCCGCCTGCTTTCATCTCGTACCGTGTATCGCGGCCCGGTTTTCTGGGTAAGCACGGATCACGTGGTTGAACCTGGCGGAATCAAGGCGCGCCGCGATCTCGTCCACCACTCCGGTTCCATCGTCGTCCTCGCGGTCGCGGGTGCCCGGAGTACTCCGCGGGTTCTCCTTGAGCGTCAGTACCGTCACGCCGCGGGTGATTATCTCTGGGAACTCCCCGCCGGCCGCATCGATCCTGGTGAAAGCGAGCTAGCTGCGGCGAAACGCGAATTGATCGAGGAAACCGGGTACCGCGCCGACCACTGGCGCCGAATCCTGAAGTTTTATGCCAGTCCTGGATTTGTCGCCGAGACCATGGCCGTGTATCTTGCGACCGGCCTTCAAGCCGGCGAGGCCGAACCCGAAGACGACGAGATGATTCAAAAACGCTTACTTTCTCTGCCCACCGTGGTCAAGATGATTCTCAACGGAACGATTCGCGACGCAAAGACAATTTCATCGGTCCTGTGGCTCGATCGGAACCTGTATCGCGGCAAGAGCAGGCTGTTAAATTTGTAAAACGTGCTGCCCAAGCCCCCAATTTAGTTGCAGACTAAATCGTTGCTGTTGCGCGCAGAATTACGCCAAGAAACGCGCTGCTTATTGACGCTAACTCTTGACAGCATAACTCGCTCGTCCCAAAATGCATCCAAGGACTGCGGGCACGTCCTGGGGCCCCGGATCGAGGACGTGCAGAAAAGGGGCATTTCGTGGATAGGCTGAAAGGCATAGTGAAGTGGTTTAACAACGCAAAAGGGTACGGGTTCATTGGTCGCGCAGACGGACCAGATGTATTTGTGCATTACAGCGCAATCGCCGCTGAGGGTTACAAGAGCCTTCAGGAAGGAGACCAGGTCGAGTTCGAGATCGCCGAGGGCCAAAAAGGTCCGCAGGCCGCGAACGTAATAAAAGCTTAATAGGAGTGAGCAAGCGCGCCCGCAATGATTCTCCGCTCGCAGGACGCCTCTGCTAATCCCAGCTTCGTCGTTTTTTCTGATCCTTCCTCGGACGCATGGTAGGTGTGTCTGGCTGCCGTTCCCGCCAGCGTTTGGTTTATCTTTAAGTTCGTGGACAATAAGGCCATCGCCAATATTTTATTTGAAACCGCCGATCTGCTGGAAATCGACGGCCAGGATTCTTTTCGTATCCGCTCGTACCGCAATGCCGCGCAGGCCATTGAGAATCACTCCCACCAGATCAAAGACATTATTGGCGACCCTAAGCAGGTTCTCACTATTCCCGGTATTGGCAAAGGTATGCTGACGAATCTGCAGGAAATCTTTAACACAGGCAAGCTCGCCGTACAGGCTGAGCTTTTGCAGAAATATCACCCTTCCATGTTGCAGTTGCTGAAAATTCAAGGCCTCGGGCCGAAAACGATTGCCCTGATCTGGAGCGCCTACAAAGTCAGTGATGTCGACGGAGTCGAGAAGCTCGCGCGCGAGGGCAAGATCCGCACCCTGCCTCGAATGGGTGAGAAGCACGAAGCCAAGCTGCTCAAGGCCATCGAAGATTACCGTCGCATTGGTGGCCGGTTCCTCATCGATACCGCTGAAATCGAATGCCAGAAACTCACAGCTTACATTGAGAAGTTCTCCGGCATCGACAAGATAACGCCCGCGGGATCACTGCGCCGTGGCCGCGATACCGTCGGTGACCTCGACATTCTCGTCACCGGAGAATCCTGCTGCACAGAAGCCGGACGGCAGGAAGCGATCGATTACGTCGCCAAATATCCCGCCATCATGGATGTCATTGCCCGTGGCGACAACAAGATCAGCTTCCACCTGCGCGGCGGGATGCAGGTCGATGTTCGCCTGCTTTCGCCCGAATCGTTTGGCGCTGCCATGCAGTATTTCACCGGGTCGAAGGCACACAACGTTGCGCTTCGCCAACGTGCCCTGAAGATGGGCTATACGCTGAACGAATACAGTCTCGCCACGCTCGAGGGAGAGAAGCCGGTAGCGGGAAAAACGGAGGATGAAATCTACGCCAAGCTGAAGCTCGACTACATTCCACCCGAGATGCGCGAAAATCTCGGCGAAATCGAGCTCGCGCAAAATCATGTCCTGCCTGGATTGCTCAAGCAGAAGGACCTGCAGGGCGACGTTCACATGCACACCATCGAGACCGATGGGCGCAACACGATCGAGGAGATGGCCGAGGCCGCCAGGGACCGCGGATACAAATACATGGCCATCACTGACCACTCGAAGAATCTAGCCTTCGCCAACGGCCTTGACGACAAGCGCGCTGTCGCGCACATCGCCCGTATTCGCGAGGCAGCCAAGAAATTTGAAGGAATCACCATTTTTGCCGGTATCGAAGTCGACATCCTCCCCGACGGCGACCTCGACCTCTCCGACGAAGTCCTCGCGCAAATGGATATCGTCATCGCCAGTGTTCACTCGGTCTTTAATCAGGAACCAGCTAAGATGACTGACCGTCTGATCCAAGCAATCTCGAATCCGAACACATCACTCATCGGCCACCCGACAGGCCGCATCTTACTTCGTCGCGATTCTTATGCCTTCGACATGCACGCAGTTCTCACGGAAGCGGCCACCCACAAGGTCGCCATGGAACTCAATGCGTACCCGGACCGTCTCGACCTCAGCGATGCGAACCTCCGCCAGGCGAAGCAGCACGGCGTAAAGATCGTCATCAACACCGACGCCCACCACACCTCGCATATGGACAAAATCCGCTTTGGAGTGTTGCAGGCTCGTCGCGCCTGGCTGACGAATGACGACGTACTGAACACATTACCCCCGGCAAGATTCGCCAAGGCGATGAAGCACGTATGGTAGCTAGCCTCCACGGCAGCGACTGCACCCGGGCTCCTTGTGCTCGAACTCCAAGGTCGCCTCGAACCTGCTCTGCAGCGTAAAATCGGCACGCAAGGACAATTTCATGTCAAATTCGCCCACGAAGCCTTCTCCGACGCCTGCCGTCCCCGAGCCACCAAAAACGCCTTCCGGCCCGACCATCAACATCGGGGAGGAATTCGGCACCGCCAAGAAGAACCTTCCCTCTGGCAAGATTCTGGTCATTGCCATCATTGTGCTGGGCATCGTCGTCGCGTTCGTATCGTTTCTGAGGCGCGCCAAGCCACAAGCCGCAGGCACGCTTGACAATGTGGTGGCTGTCGAGATTCCCGGACAAGACTCCACCATGGTTGCGCTCACATTTACCATTCACAATACGAGCGACAAGATTTTGTACGTGCACACTCTGCAGGCCTCGGTCAAAACTCCCGCTGCTCCGGATTCCACGGTCGACGCAGTCTCTGCCGTTGACTTCGACCGCTACTTCCAGGCCTTTCCCGCGCTGAAGAACGGTTCCCAGCCTGCGCTTTCGCCGGAAGTTAAGATTCAACCTGGCGAGAGCATCTCGCGAACCATCATCGTCGCCTTTCCAATGAAACTCCAGACCTTTAATCAGCGTCAGGTATTGGCGGCTGTCATCTGGCCCTACGATCAAACCGTCCCCATTGTGCTCAGCAAGTAAAGCTTGCGCGAAAGCCTCCGGATGCGTTTCCATAGCGGGATGAACCTTTCTCATCTCCTCCGTGTATTGATGTGCTGCCTATTCGCGTTCTTTATGAGTTCCAGCGCCACCGCCGGGTCACCTCAGAAGGGCAAGTATCTTTTCTACGTCGGCACCTACACAGAAAATGCCAGCAAGAGTAAAGGGATCTACGCGTATCGCTACGACGCAGCTACGCAAGAAATTACGGCTTTGGGACTTGCGGCGGAGACTACGAATCCTTCCTGGGTTGCGCTCCATCCCAACGGACGTTTTCTTTACGCTGTGAACGAGGTTCAGAACTACAGTGGCCAGAAAAGTGGTGGAGTGAGCGCTTTCGCCATCGACCGCGCCACCGGCAAGCTGACGTTTTTGAACGAAGTGTCGTCCAGGGGCGCAGATCCCTGTTACATCACCGTCAGCCAGACCGGAAAATACGTTCTAGTAGCAAACTACACAGGAGGCAACATTGCCGTGTTCCCGGTCCACCCCGACGGCAAGTTGGCCGAAGCCTCGGCTTTCATACAGCACGCCGGCCACGGTCTCAACCCCAAGCGCCAGGAAAGCCCACACGCCCACTCTATCGATCTCTCGCCCGATGAGCGATTTGCTTTCGTCGATGATCTTGGCCTTGACCAGTTACTCATCTATAAGTTCGACAAATCGAAAGGAACACTCAAACCGAACAACCCTCCATTCGCCAAGCTCGACGCCGGTGCCGGTCCGCGCCATTCCGCGCTGAATCCTTCTGGCAAGTTCGCCTATGTGATCTCCGAGATGGCCTCTACCGTAACGGCGTTCTCCATCGATTTGAAGGCAGGAGCACTGAATCGTCTGCAGACCATCTCGACGCTGCCCGAGGACTTCAAAGGCGAAAACGACGATGCAGAAATCGAAGTCCATCCGTCCGGCAAGTTTCTCTACGCCTCCAACCGCGGCCACGACAGCATCACCGTTTTTGCGATCGAGCCAACGAAAGGCACATTGACTCTCGTTGAACATGCGCCGACGCAAGGCAAGACGCCGCGTAATTTCGCCATCGATCCGACTGGCAAGTTACTGTTCGCCGAAAACCAACAATCCGACAACATCGTGGTCTTCCGCGTCGACGAAAACACAGGCAAGCTCACAGCAACGGGGAAAGTGCTCGAGGTGGGTCAACCAGTGTGTGTGAAGTTCCTGGCAGTGGAGTAACGTGGATTGTGCGATTCGCGGTTATTGCTTCTTCTGTAGGAATCTCCGCCGTGCCAGATGGGTATTAGCGTCAGGCTTGATCTCGTCGTACTTGAGACACGAGATGGAGCCATCAACTTCCAGCACGGCCAGCGCCGTCTGTTCCAGGCAGCTTATTCCGTGTTCCCGCAGCGCTCGATGCAACTCGTCCACGCTTACATGCTCCCGAGCCATGTGCGCTTCGATCATTTTGCCGTCATGGACGAGTAACGAAGGTTGTCCTTGAATCAGCCGCCGGAAGCGGCGGTTCGTGCCTGACACCTCGGCGATCAGGTAATTCAGGATCAGTAGCGTGCATGCCGCCACTGCCCCGCCCGCTAGCGATGTGTCGGGACCAGTCATCGCATTTTGTACGGAGTTTGACAGCAGGAGCAGGAGCGTGAGGTCAAACGGGGTCATCTGTCCAACCTCACGCTTGCCGCTTAGTCGCACCCCCAGCAGCACCAGCAGATAGATCACAGCCGTGCGCAGCACGATCAGCAGCAACACGTGCCCGCCGGGGAAAAACACTCCGCTCAATTCCCGCTTCCTGACGTCGCACCTGCCGTCACCGGCACTGGTGCATTCTTCGGGGTGCTCAGATATCCGGTCGCCTTGTCCTTCTCCACTGTCCAGATCACCAACTCAAACAACATGTGATCTCGTCCGGAATAGAACTGAATCGGTTCAGACACATTCCGATCTTTCTTCTCGATCGTCTTGTCGTCGGAGGTTACGTTAAGCGTGAACTTCGCTTTCTTCGGATCGGTCTTCTTGAGTTGCAGGGTTACCGTGGAAACTGGCTGCGGCTTGGCACCTTTCAGCAAGGTGAACTCATAGTAGTTTCGGTCGCCCCTGTGTTTAAGCACCTCGAGATCGGACCGGGTGGTCGCGATCAATCCGCTCTGAACTCCCAAGTCGCCCACAGCGCTCTGCAATTTCGCTTTGGTCTGCTCCAGATCGGCTTTCGTACTGGCAACATCGGTTTTCACACCACCCACATCAGTCTTCACACCCGCGATGTCCCCCGACACGGCGGTAATCGAGGCCTTTTGCTCCTGCTCCAGGCGCGCTGCCGAAGCTCGCTGTTCCGCCTGTAACTGTGCCGTGCGCTGCGCCAGTTCTTTCTTCGTCATGCCGGCTTGTTGTGCCAGTGTCTCTTGCTCCGCCTCTGACGTCTGCATGCGGTTCTGCAGTTCTTTCACCTGCGCCTGGCTGCTCGCCAGATCAGCCGTCAGTTTCTCAATCGAATTGTGTGTGGTGTAGAACCCGTATCCCGCTACGGCCACAACCGCCAAAGCCAGAATCAGCAGAATCCACTTCCCGGCATTGGAGCCGCTTTCGACATGAATCTGTTCGCCCTCATCGGCCATACACTTCCTCCTATAGAAAACAAAGCTAGATTGCAGGGATAACTAATTGTTCAGCAGCCAAACCTTAGGTGTCAATTATCTCGTAAGATGCAAAAGGAAGCGATCAGAGCCGCATCAACAGTGGACTTGCCTGCTCCTTCGGCGTTTACATCCGAGTCCTGAGAACTTAAGTGTTCAGTGCGGGAGCGAGAATAGCCCGCGGACTACCGCTGTACCCGCAGCGCCTCCCGCAGGGCCTCATCTGGATTCCCTCGGATAGCTGTTGCTTCGGCGCCCATCCCCTTTTCAAGTCTCTGCCGCGCCTCTGCCATCGGAGCCAGAATCTCCGTCTTGGGCAGCGACCGCTCAATGGATTCCGCTTTCAGCATGCAGGCATAAGCCAATCTCGGCGGAAAACCCACCTGCTGCAAGAACTGACCGTATGAGTACCAATCGACGGCGCTGGCGGCCTTGTCGCCCGCTGCGTCGTCCAATTCCAGAGCCCGCCGAAAGAGTTGCAGGGCGTCGTTGACCTTCCCTGCCTTCCCTTGCAATTGCGCCTGATTGACGTCGGCCAGACTTTCCGGCTTCACCTGTCCCGTCTGGTGTGCCAATTTCTCTGCCATTTGGTACGACTTTAGCGCGGCCTCGGGCTGCGAAGATTGCGACTGGCATGCAGCCATGCGCAATACGATTCCGATCAGTACATCAGCGGCAGGCCGATCCTCGGGTTTTTGCGCAATGTTCTCAAGGTAGCTCCGGTAGTGCGCAATAGCGTCCTGCGTCTTGCCTTCGCGATCCAACTCATGGGCCAGGTACAAGTGTGCTACCGATTTACGTGGGTCGACTTGCAGCGCCTTTTCCCAGTCGGCCAACGCCTGATCGGCATGTCCCCGCTGCACTGCCAGCAGACCGTGATCGAGAAGCAGGTTTGCGTCCTTGGGAGTAAGTTTCAGCGACGCTTCGGTTAGCGTGAACGCCTCGTCAAATCGCTTCTGCTCAAGCAGAAACTTGAGCAAGGCCTGCCGCGGGCCCGGATCTGCCGGATTGGCAGTGATCGACCGTCGCCACGCCGCCTCTGCTTCCTGTGGATTGCCTTGTTCCAACTGCTTCCGGGCAAGGCGTGCCTGCAGTTGGCTATCAAAGGAATTCAGCGACGCGGCCCGCTGCAAATCCTTCAACTGATCTGATTGCAGCGATAGATAGTGGTGGATCTGATCCAAGGTGCCCCAGGCCAGCAGGAGCACGGCTGCCCCCACTCGCACAGAGACAGCCAGAGCGCTATCACCGACAGTCCACTTCCAGGCTTTCGCGAAACCCCCGCCTGCATCACCCATGACGCCCGCAACGCGCTCCCTGGAATTCAGCAGAAGGGCCGCGATGCGCCCGTCACGCAGTTTCCAGATCGCTCCGTCCAGAAGGAAGTGATGGATATTTACCAGCGAGGTGAAGATCAGGAAGCTCGAACTGAAGTCGTGATGAAACGCCCGGCTCGCAAGCCACGGACCCGGAACAAACAGCGCAATCCCCCCGACAATCAGCACCCCGAAATAAGCCAGCGGACGCCACAGCCGTCCCGTCTCACCGGCGTCGCCTCGGGCCTCGCGCCCGGCGTAATAACTCGTGATCCACAAATATTGCGCTGAGTGCATGACGGCGAGCACACCCGTACTGTAACGGGTTTGAGGCACTTCCAGCCTCTTCAGAAATGAGAGTGCCGCCGGCACGAGGAACCACAGGCATTGGGTCGAGAAGAGAATCAGTGAAGGAAACAGCCTCAGCCACCCCGTCTGCCGCGCCAGTCTCACGAGTCCGTAGGCCGAAAACGCCACAAAGCCGGTGGCTAAGACAACTTGCTCCCAACAGCTAACCCGCAGTGGAATTCTCAGCGACAAAAATAGCGGATCGGTCGAGGGCCCCGCCTGAAATCCGAGAAACAGCACCAGGTAGGAGGCAATAAACGCGCTGTATAAAGCTTGCCTTGTGGCCTTATCCGGCTTGGCCCCCGCGCGCCGCGCAAACATCATGAAGAGCCCATAGTTCTGGCCGCTGTAGTGCCAAGGGCTCCATGTGATGTAAATGGTAAAGATCCACGGCAGTAGCCTCATCCGGAAATGCGACAGCAGCAATGTGAGAAGGATTAGCGCCGTGACATGCACGGTAAAGATGCGGTACTTCTGAAAATCTTCCGCATTGTGATACGCGCGGTAGATTGTTGCCATGTAATGCGGATAGTTGAAAAACAGCGCCAGTGCATAGAACACGACCGCCCACGCGCGCATATCTGAGGCGATCGACCAGTAAGACACCAGCAGCAGCGGGGCCGACCAGGCTCCACAGCCCACAATCAAATCTATCCACGGATTGTAGATCCATGCGATCGATTGCTGTTCAACTTGTTGTCGGGATTTGCCCATGAACCGAGTGGCGGTGCTCTTTTCTTAAACTGAGCCACAACTCCGCTTGCGGAACATCGCATCCACCGCGTTGGCATTCATCTATGTGGCTTGACCGAATTATAGGTGGGAAATCTGCGTCGATAGGTGATCGCCGCTGTACTGCACGAGTAACGAAAGTAACGCGCTATTTGCCAGCTGGCCGCCCCAAGACATAAATTACCCAGGGCGCAATGCTCGTTTCGCTCACCCACTTGTAAGGTTCGTCGGTCCTTCCCAGCGGCCGGTGGCACTCCAGCAGGGTGAGACCACTTCGGTTATAGATCTCCCGATAGGATTCGTCGGTGCAAAGAATGTCTTCCGCCGGCCGCTGATCAGCAAAATCGGTCGTCACGATTCTGACAATATCCCCAGATCGCGCCGTTCGATTCTCGGGATAATTCTTCGTCGAGAACGATGTCCACTCGTGCAAATAAATCTCCGGGGACGACACCACGCTGATCAGCTTCCCTGTGGCATTCAGTAAAGCCGCCAGATCCTGAAAGAGCCTCATCTTCGTGAGGAAACCGGACACATTGTCGAAAGTGAAAACGGAGAGAACAAGATCGGAGGCACCGCTTTCCAGCGCCCGGAAGTCATCATCCTTGACCAGTCGGTAATCACCAGATGGGTCCACTTGCTTCGCTTTCGCAAGCATCTCAGGCGCTATGTCAATACCGATGGCTTCAAAGCCCAACTTTCGCAGGAATCGGGTCGAGCGCCCCGTGCCGCATCCGAAGTCGATCGCTTTCTTTCCGACGACATGTGCGCCGATGATCTCCGGCAGGTCTCGATAGGCGAGGTAGTAGCTGTTCGCAAACTCCAGCTGCGCATACGCCTCCGCACGCCTTGCATCTTCGTAGCAGTTAGAGAAAGCCACGCCAGCTCCCTTTCGCTCGCACGCCTCACTTCGTCGCGTGGCTCATCCTCTCTCACGCCCACGCGTCCTGCATTTCCGTTATATTGGCTACCGCCCCGCTCACTATCTCCCGCGGAATTCCGACATACCGCTGAATCGCCGCCGCCATTTCATCAGGATCTCTCAGTGATCGAATCTCGCATTGCTCTCCTTGCGATTGAATCAGGCTCAGATTGTGAACCACAATCGAACGTCCCGGAAAGAACCGGGTCACGAGGATCGAATTCAGAAATGTCGCTTCCGGCCGAAACGAACCCGCAATCGCCCGCCTGAAGTCCCCAATTGTCCTGGGCTCGGGCTTTGCGACGTACCCATGCTTCAAGACGTCGTTGCGATATAGCTCAAGCCTCGATCGACCAGCCTCGTCTTGCGGCTTCAATACATATCGATCCCGGCCAAGCGCCACCACGTAATCCGTTTTCAGATTCCGGGGTAATGGCTCGAGCAACGGTGCTGCGTAACCGGCATCCACAAGATACTCGCATCCCTCCACCGTTACCATAATTACCGCGTGCACATCAGGCGCGGCCACATCTGCCGCGCAGAATTTTGCATCGAATCCCAAACTCACCAGCAAACAGTAGAAATGGAAGTTATTCGCGTAGCATGTTCCCCCAAAGTGATACTTCTCGATGCCCTCGAGATACCTGGCAAGCGAGGGCATACGGGCAAAACCATACCGCTTCTTGCAGTAAAGTTTCGAAATGTTTTCGAAAGGAACCCGCATCAACTGCGCCAATATCAGTCGCTTCAGTCCCGGAAGGCTCGGAGACGGTCTCGAAACACCTAGCACATCCAGATATCGATCGACAAATTCAGGCTTAAGGAGAACCTCAGCCCATTTCACCTTTGAGGAGGTGTGAATCAACTTCCCAGCGTCTACCCCACGCCATGGCCCGTCAGTACTGGCTCATGCTGTGTGCTAGTGGTGCGCTTCAGCCGCATCAACTGCACTGCCCTTTCGGCGATGTGCTCGGCGCTCACTTCAAATTCCTTAATCAACTCCCACGGCGCCCCGGAATCTCCAAACCGATCTTTTACCCCAATCGCGCCCGTGATCACCGGCACGCCGTAGAGTTCTGCCGACTCCGTCAGTACACCGCTGACCCGCCAGGCAAGCGCCCCGATCTGGTGCTCCTCGGCAGTTATGATAACGCCCGTTTCCCGCGCTGCACGCACAATCGCCTCCGTATCGATCGGCTTTAGCGTATGTACGTTCAGAACGCGGGTCTCGTATCCAAACTCCCTTTTCAGGATGAACGCCGCCCGCATTGCCTCCGGGACCATCGGCCCGCACGCAACGATGCTCAGGTCCTCGCCCTCGTTCTTGTGCGAGGCGGCCAACACCGTCTCAAAGGCTTCCAGGAAATTCGGCTCCTCCTGCCGCAGACGGACCACATTCGCTCTTCCAAACACGAACGGAGTCTTTTCATATGTGACAATCGGTGTCGCCTCGCGCGCAAAACGGATGTACTTCGGTCCGACATGCTGCAGCAACAGGTAGTCCGTTGCCTTCCTTGTCTCCACGATGTCACAGGGAACGACGACCGACATATTCGGCAGCCCCTGCATGGCGAACAGATCTTCCAGCGCCTGATGGGTTGCACCGTCAGGGCCAACGGAAACGCCGCCGTGCGCTCCCGCAATCATCACGTTGAAGTTGCCGTAGCATACGGACGTGCGAATTTGATCCAGGTTACGGGCTGCCGCAAAAGTGGCATAGGTACCGAGGACGGGCAGCTTCCCTTCCCGCGCGAGTCCCGCTGCTGCCGCGGTCGCGGACTGCTCTGCGATTCCCATGCTCAGCCAGCGCTCTTTTCGATCCGGCTTCCCGGTATAGAAATCGCTGATCGTGATCGATCCTGAAATATCCAGTCCCAGGCACACCACTCGCGGATCTTTCCCTTCATCAGCAAGCGACTGACCGAAACCCTTGCGCGTCGGTTCCATCTTAACCTTCATGCTATCGCCTGCATTCCACCAGTAATCGCCGGTGAACTTCGGCATCTTGGCACCAAGCTTTCGATCGACCTCCGCCTGATACGCTTTGGCCCGGTCCAACAACTGCTGCAGAGGAATCTTGTCCGCCACCTCCAACTCGTCCAATGCCTTCTTCAGTTCCTCAAAATTTGGGGCCTTCCCGTGCCATCCCGCCTGATCCTCCATGAAGGTGACGCCCTTGCCCTTCACTGTATCCGCCAGGATCAGCACTGGACGCCCTTTCACCATCCGGGCTTGCTCCAGTGCGTCGACCACCTGCTCCATGTCATGCCCATCGACACGGAGGACATCCCAGCCGAACGCACCATATTTCGCAGCCAATGGCTCAACCCTCATCACCTCGTCCACCTTGCCGTCAATCTGCAGACGATTGCAATCGATGATCCCAATCACGTTGTCCAGTTGATAATGCCCGGCCTCCATGGCCGCTTCCCACACCTGTCCTTCCTGCTGCTCGCCATCCCCCATGATGCAAAAGATCTTGTGTGCCTTGTGATCGAGGCGCGCAGCGAGCGCCATCCCCACAGCGATGCTTAATCCCTGGCCCAGCGATCCAGTCGACACCTCTACCCCAGGCAACTTCAGCCAATGCGGATGTCCCTGAAACGGCGAACTCAGCTTGCGTAGCGTCACCACATCCTCGATCGGACAAAATCCAGCGAATGCGAGGCCAAGATATAAGCTTGGCGCTTTGTGGCCGGTCGACCAGATGATCCGGTCGCGGTCCGGCCAGTTCGGGTATTTCGGGTCGTGTTTCGCGACTCTCAGATACAAGGCCGCCGTAATGTCCATGATCGAAAGCGTGCCCCCAGCATGCCCGGACCCCGCCGCATACAGGGCAACCAAGTCATAGCCTCGCATCAAGTCGGCGATGTCGATCAGTTCTGGGATGGAATAGTTTTGGACGACGGCTCCGGTCTTGGAATCGGTCAGGGGCATGGCTTTCTCCTTCTTGCGACAGACGGATCAGCCTGGAGACAGGAACAGGCTCAATGTATGCTGTTCCGAGACTATGAGGGGACAACAAAGGGAGCGGTGATCCTAATCACATCGGTAGGTGAGCAAAGATAGGGTTGTCCGCACCGCTCCGCCGGGGATCTCGAGTGCTTCAGCCAACTTAGGAATCAGCCGGATCACGAGCCTATTCAAACTTCCACCGTGTCGATTTGCTCTGGAAGTACTTCTCCCACATAGCAAACACAACCCGCGGCCGGACCGCAAACACTGGCTCTTTCATCGACAGAATGTCGTCTTTCATCGACGACATGTCGAACTTGTACTTTCGCTCGTACACGGGCAGCATCTTCTTCCGTGCTGTTACGTCTGCAATTTCAGCAATCCCTTCGACGATGATCGCTTCATGCGCATCTTCGTTACAGACGATGCAACTCGGATTCTCGGCAATATTGCGGGCTTTGCGGGATGTTTTCCCGGTCGAGAACAGAAATCGCCCATCCTGCCACAGGCCCCAGACAACCATCGTGTGTGGAGACCCGTCGGGCTTCACCGTAGTAATCCAGTAGTTATGCGACTTCTTCAGGCGCTGCTCCGCCCAAGACCAGGACAGCAGGCCCTTGGTCGTTTCAGGAAAACCATATCCCGGAGCCTGCGGCCGACTGGCCTTAGGAGTAGTGAAAGACCGCGAAACTCTCTTAGTTGCCACGGAAACACCCTAGATCAGAAGTGTGAGACCCCTGTGTACCCGGCCTTGCCCTGAGCGAAGTTGAAGACTACCCTCTGTGGCGAGTTGTTTCCTGTCGGCCAGATACTGGCCAAACGCCCCGTTACAGATTCTTCCTGGTCCACTGATCAATCCGCGCCAGTGCTTCCCGCAAATTCTCCGGTGAATTGGCCACACTGAACCGCAGATATCCCTCGCCAAACGCCCCAAACGAAGTCCCGGAGAGCGCCGCCACTCCAGCCTGCTCCAGTAGTGCATCGGCAAGGGGTTTCGACTTCCACCCCGTCCTCGTGATGTTCGGAAAAACGTAGAAAGCTCCCTTTGGCATCCGGCAAGAAAATCCCTTGATCTTATTCAGACCCGCGACAAACGCATCGCGTCGCCGCTGAAATTCATCGCGCATATGATCGACCGAGCTCTGATCCCCGCGAATCGCCTCAATCCCCGCCACCTGCGTAAAGCTTGCGGTACAGGAATTCGAATTCGTCATCAGCCGTGTCATATGAGTTGCGAGATCAGCCCGCATCACGCCGTATCCCATGCGCCACCCGGTCATCGCGTAGGTCTTCGAGAATCCGTCGAGCAGAATCGTACGCTCCTGCATGCCCGGAACCGACATAATGGAAAAGTGTTGCTCGCCGTCGAAGAGTAACCGGCTGTAAATCTCATCCGACAAAATCATGATATTGCGATCGCCAATCACCCTGGCGATCTGCTCGATGTCCGGCCGCCCAAGCACTCCGCCCGTCGGATTCTGCGGCGAATTGATGATGATCAGCTTCGTGCGATTGCTGATCAGGGATTCGAGTTCGTTCACATCGAGCGCAAAATCCCGCTCCTCCCGCAGGGCAATTGGCACCGCCCGTCCGCCAACATAATTAATCATCGATTCATAAATCGGGAATCCAGGATTGGGATAAATCACTTCATCGCCTTCATCGATCAGCGACAGAATACTGAAGAAGATGATCGGCTTCCCGCCGGGCACAACCACAACTTCATCACTTGCAACCTGAACGCCGCGGGTGCGGCTGACATATTCTGCGATTGCTTGCCGCAGTTCCGGCAAGCCGGCCGACGGACCATAGTGCGTCCACCCTTTGTGCAGAGCATCCACGGCTGCTTCAATCACGTTCCCAGGCGTATCAAAATCCGGCTCCCCGATTTCCAGATGTATGATGCTGCGTCCCTGTCGCTCCAAGGCGCGGGCCTTGTTCAGCACTTCAAAGGCAGTTTCGGTACCGAGACGAGACATACGCCGCGCAAGTTGCAACTCGTGTTGTGTGGAAATGGCTTTCTGCATGGCGGGAAAACTCCTGAAAAACGCAAACGCGTTATTATACGCTCCGCAAATGCCATGGCTGAGAGCAACGCAGTGTCGTTTCCCATACATGATGAGCAATGGTCGCGCAGACGTTCAAGCCGGTAGCCCGATCACGCTCGCAGAACTCCCGCCGTATCCTGCGACCTCTCCTTTCCTCCGCGCCCTCTGAGGCTATGGTTGTGCTCCCGCTCGCGAGCTCCGCGCGACGAGATTTGTCGTGCTGCAGGTTTCCTGACAAAATAGTCAAACCCCGCGCGAGTCGCCACTATGACAACGACGCCCGCCAACACCGCAGACTCCCTTGCTCAGTTCAAACAAACCCAGAAAGAGGGCTGGAAGCGCTTTGCTCCCCTGGAAGCAATCACGACCGCAGCAGCCGCGCGGCTCGTCCGCTTCGCCGGAATCGTGCCGGCCATGCGCGTACTCGACGCGGGCTGCGGCACCGGCGTGGTCGCGGTCACGGCCGCCAGGTTGGGTGCAATCGTAAAAGGCGCCGATCTCACCCCGGAACTCCTGGTCCGCGCCCGGGAGAACGCGCAGATCGCCAACATGGACGTGGAGTGGATCGAAGCCGATGTCGAGAAACTCCCGTTTGCGGATGGAGAATTCGACGCTGTCTTAAGCCAGTTCGCCCACATGTTCGCCCCCCGCCCAGACATCTCCATACGCGAAATGCTCCGAGTCCTACGCCCGGGCGGAACCATCGCGTTTTCCACGTGGCCCCCCGAAGTGCTAGTCGGCCGCACGATGATGTTGGCCGCGCGCTACATGCCGCCGCCCCCGCCCGGCGTCTCCAACCCTGTGCTCTGGGGAGATCCCAACTTTGTGCAGCAGCAGCTCGGCAAGGCCGTGGATGGCATCGCCTTCGACCGCCAGGAGATGTTGGTTCCCACGCTCAGCCCGCAACACTTCCGCGTTAACGTAGAGCGCTCCGCCGGCCCGATAATCAAGATGGTCGAAATGCTTACCGCCAAGAGTCCCGATCGCCTGGAAGAATATCGGCGAGAATTCGAAGCGATTGTCGCGGAATACATGCACGACAACGTGGTACGCCAGGGATATCTGCTAACCCGAGCACGCAAGATTTGAACTGCCGCGCAATCCCCGAAGGAGAAAGCATGCCTGCTTATCTGGACGAACTCTACGCACACCAGGAGTGGGCCGACGCCGAGCACTGGCGCGCCTTTGAATCCCACGCGGCCGCGCTCGAAGACAGAGCCATTCGCGAACGCCTGCTCCACATTCATCTGGTGCAGCATGCATTCTTGTGGATCGTGGGTCCTCGAACCACTCCGTTCGGCAGCAAGAAATTAGACGATTTTGTCACTATGACAGACCTGAAGGCTTATGGCCGCGAAGGCCTCGCTCGACTGGGTGATCTCCTCAAGACTTACGATGCCGCACGATTCGAAGAAATGATCGAAGTGATCTGGTTTCGTCCTCCGGCCGTGATCAGTGTTCGTCAGGCTCTTACTCAGGCTGCTATGCACAGCCATTATCATCGCGGCCAAAATTCCACCCGCTTGCGGGAACTAGGCGGAACTCCGCCGCTTACCGATTTCATCGTGTGGCTGCGGGATGGAAAACCGACCGCGAAGTGGGACTAGCTACGCCCGACTGTCCGCGGCCAGGCACCGGGACGCCGGGATCGCTGTGGTACCCTCCTCCACGTGGGGGGTGCAATGCCGATCGAAAGTCGCTTGAGCGTCATCATCAGCTCTCCCAAGGTTCAGAACCTCTCTAACCCGCAACGTCGCTTCCTCGAAGCGGTAGAGGAACTCCTCCGTAGCAAGGGGTTGCGCATACTCACGGAGTCGGCTGACAGCGACACCGTCATCGACGACATCACGAAGACAAACCGGTGCCGCGGAGTCCTCGTGCTGGCATTTGAACAGTGGAACGCGCGCCGTCTGAATCGTGACCGGGACAAGGATGTGGTCATGCCGTCGGAATTCACCCACATCAAGGCGGTAACGGCAGCTGCCAGCCGTCGTCCTCTCCTGGTTTTACGCGAGAAGTCGTTGGCTGATCGTGGCGTACTCCGGGGAGGCTACCTGCAGCACGTGGTCAGACTCCCGAACTCTCTCAAAACTGAATGGCTCGACGGCACCGAGTTCCAGTCGGAATTCAAAAAGTGGCGCGACGAGATCGACTGCTTTCGACACGTCTTCCTCGGCTATTCAAGCCAGGCTTCCGAAACCGGCGAACAACTCTGCCGATTCCTTTCCGATGAACTGAAGTTGCGTGTCTTCGACTGGCACAACTTTCACTCCGGTGACTCCATCTGGGAATCCATAGTAAGTGCGGAGCGTTACACCAACTGCGGGGTGTTCCTGTTTATGGCAGATGACGCCCTAACCGCAGGAACCAAGGCACCCAGAGACAACGTCGTCTACGAGGCTGGGTATTTTGCGGGGGCAAAGGGCGGGAAGTCCGCCGTGATTGTGATGGAAGAAGGTGCCAAGGTTCCAACCGACCTGCAAGGCATCCTGTATTTGAAACTTGGAAAGCGCCGCGATATTGCGCCCATCAAAGAGGCGCTACGCGAGCGGTTGCAACAGATGTTGGGAGCAGAAAGATAAGCGGAGGGCCTACTCCGAAACGCTATGCTCTTCGTTCTGCGAACGCAGAACGCGATCGACGGAGTATGGCGCTCTGCGGCTAGGCTCGTGGTAGTGCCGCACCTGCATCTCGCCCAGCAGTCCAATCGCCAGCAGGTTTAGTCCGCCCAGCAGCAGGCCGAGAGCCGCCATCATTAGCGGCCCGTGTGAGGCCATGATCGGGACGTGCCGCAGGAACTTCTCAACTCCCAGCCACATCACAATGGCACTCCCCCCAAAGATGCTCATCATCCCGAAACTGCCGAAAAAGTGCAACGGACGCGAAAGATACTTGAGCAGGAACCGGATCGTCAGCAAATCAAAGAACACACGGAATGTGCGTGTGATGCCGTAATGCGACGCACCGCGCTCCCGATTGATGTTCTTGATCGGCACTTCGCAGATGGTCGCGCCATGCCAAGAGGCCAACGCCGGGATGAATCGATGCAATTCGCCGTACAACGGCACCTGTTCCAAAATGTCGCGCCGATACGCCTTGAAGGTCGTCCCAAAATCGTGAATGTCCACACCGCTAATCTTCGCCATCATCCAGTTGGCAATGCGGGACGGAATTCGCCGCATCCAGTAGTTGTCGACCCGATTCTTACGCCAGCCGCTGACGATGTCGTAACCCTCCGCGACCTTCTCCAGGAACATCGGGATGTCGTTGGGATCGTGCTGCAGATCGCCATCCATAGCGATGATGTACTCGCCGCGCGCATGATCGAATCCCGCGGCCAGACCCGCCGTCTGCCCAAAGTTCCGACGCAGCTTTACTACGGTCACGCGGCTGTCAACCGCTGCAATCTCACGCAGCATGGCGAAGGTGTGATCGCTGGAGCCGTCATCCACGAGAACAATTTCGAAGCTCTCGCCATGGGCTTCCATGACCACCTTTAGCCGGTCGTAGAGGTCGGTGACGTTTTCTTCCTCGTTATGTAAGGGGACGACGATCGAATACTTAGGCACAATCATTTAATTATAAACGACCATATCGGATTCGAATATCAACGTTCGTAAAGAAGATTCTCCCAAGTAACCTGCTGTGAAAGGCACCCCGACTCGGTGACGGCAGCCCGAGCCATCAGCGTTGTGTAGGCCCGTTAGATGATCCAGCCGCCACCCACGACAATATCTCCGTCGTAGAAAACAGCCGCCTGCCCGGGTGTGATCGCCCGCTGGGGCTCGTCGAAAGTTACAAGGATCTCGTCCTCGCCCGAGCGCCCGATCACGGCGGGCGCAGGCTCATGGCGATGCCGGATCTTCACCTTCACGTGCATGGGATCGTCCAGCTTATCGACTAAGATCAGATTTGTTCTGCGCGCCCGCAGCGTACGCGAGTACAGATGCTCGTCTCCACCCACGATCACCTGCTTGTTTGCGCCGCTGATCTGGATGACGTAAAGTGGCGATCCCGTGGCGACCCCAAGTCGCTTCCGCTGGCCCACTGTGAAGTTGTGGATACCGGTGTGTTCGCCAATTACGTCGCCATCCGTCGTGACCAGTTCACCCGCGGTGTCAGGCAGCTTCTCCCCCTGCTCGGCGAGGTAGGCGTCAATGAATTGCTTGTAGTTTCCCCCAGGGACAAAGCAGATCTCCTGCGAGTCAGGCTTCTCGGCAATGGCCAGCCCATACCGCTGCGCGAGCGAGCGGACGTGCGGCTTAGTCATATCGCCCAGCGGGAACAGCGTGCGACTGAGTTGCTCCTGCGTCAGCCCGAAGAGAAAATATGTCTGATCCTTACTCAAATCTGCCGGACGCTTCAACAACCAGCGCCTCCGAGCCTCGTCATAAGACACACGGGCATAATGCCCAGTCGCTACGTGCTCCGCGCCAATTTGCTGCGCCACAATCAATAACTGATCAAACTTCAAGTGATTGTTACAGAGACTGCAAGGGATTGGCGTTCGCCCAGACAGGTACTCCTCGACAAAAGGTCGCACTACGTCACGCTCGAATCGCTCCTCATGGTTCACCACGTAGTAGGGGATGCCGATCTGCTGAGCCACCCGGCGCGCATCGTAGACATCATCGAGCGAGCAGCAGCGTCCGTGGACAGCCTCGGGCATGCCCTCCCTCCCGGAAAGGCGTCGCTGGTTCCACAGCTGCATGGTAAGGCCGACGACGTTGTTCCCCTCCGCACGCAACATGGCCGCGACGGTGGAAGAGTCCACACCGCCCGACATTGCTACTGCGATGGTCTCTGAATTCAGCTTTAGCTCCTGGTTGCTAGTTCTTAGCTAACCGCCTTGACTGGTGACTTGTACTTCGGTGAGAGTTCGCGCAACCGTGCCACGGCCTCTGGCACCAGGGCAATAGCGAAATCGATATCAGCATCCTTCGATTGCTTACCTAGGCTGAAGCGGATGCTGGCCCGTGCCCGTTCCGACCGCAAGCCCATGGCGATCAGCACGTGCGACGGTTCGATCGCACCCGAAGAACAGGCCGCCCCCGTAGAGACCGCCAATCCTTTTAGATCCAGCGCAATCACCAACGATTCACCCTCGATATGATCGAAATGGATGTTCGTCGTGTTCGGCACACGTGGAGCCCCTTGGCCGTTCACCCCCGCTTCATCGACGTGGGCAAAGATTCCTCGCTCCAGCCGATCCCGCATGGCTGCCATTTTCTTGTCATCGCCGCGATCCATGGATACCTTCGCCACCTGCGCCGCCTTCCCCAAGCCTACGATCCCGGGAACATTCTCCGTCCCCGCCCGCCGTGAACGCTCGTGCCGCCCGCCGTGAAACAGAGGCTCTATGCGAGTTCCCTTCTTCACATACAGCGCGCCCACACCTTGCGGCGCATGAATCTTGTGGCCTGAGATCGAAAGCGCGTCGCAGCCGATTCGACGGACATCAATCGGAACTTTCGCGGCAGCCTGCACCGCGTCCGTATGAAATAGAATCTGGGCCTCCGCAGCAATCTTCCCGATTTCCTCCACCGGCTGCACGACTCCGGTTTCATTGTTCGCCATCATGAGCGAGATCAGCTTCGTGCTCGGGCGAAGAGCCCCCCGCACATCGTCGGGATCAATCAGCCCGCGCCCATCGACCGGAAGAACGCTCACCTCGCACCCAATCTTTTCCAGATGCTTGCACGCGTGAAGCACAGCATGATGCTCGATACTAGACGTAATCACATGCTCGCCAGCCGCGACCCATCCGGCGATGGCGAGGTTGTCGCTCTCGGTGCCCCCGCTGGTAAACACGACCTCCGATGCGCTACAGCCCAGCAGTTCCGCCACCGATTCACGCGCATCCTCAACCGCTGCTCGTGTCTCCTGCCCGTGATGATGGATGGACGAGGCATTCCCAAAGCGCTCCCCAAAATAAGGGCGCATCGCGTCAAAGACCTCCGGCAGAACCGGCGTGGTAGCGTTGTTGTCGAGGTAAACGCGCTGCATACAGAACCCACTTCTATTTTACGGGAATTAGGAGCCAATTAGCTGACCCGCACTCGAACCGGGTAGGCTCCGCGTTCTCGGCGGCCTTTCTCGGCGAACTCCGCGGTAAAGCCTTTCGACGGCAACAGAGAAAAGGCATTCCAGATTGAGATGTCAGATTGATTCCCTTCCAATCTGCAATCTGAAATCGCCTTTACGACCGCTGGTCGATCGCTACGTAGTGGCTGGGATACTCCGGCCCCATGTACTCCGCCCGTGGGCGGATCAGCCGGTTGTCATCAAGCTGCTCGATCACATGGGCGGCCCACCCACTGATGCGGGAAACGGCGAAGATCGGAGTAAACAGATCCACATCAATCCCCAAGGTGTGATAGGTCGACGCCGAATAGAAGTCCACGTTGGCATTCAGCTTCTTGTCAGCCTTGACAAACTCTTCGATCTTGCTCGAGATCTCGAACCATTTCGCCTGGCCGCTGGAATTACCAAGATCGCGCGACATCACCCGCAGGTGCGTGGCCCGGGGATCTTCCGTGTGATACACACGATGACCAAAGCCGGGAATTTTCTTCTTCTGCGCCAGCATCCCTTTGACGTACTCGATGGCGTCTGCGCCCGACTCATCAATGGCCTCGAGAATGCGGAACACAGCCTCGTTCGCTCCCCCGTGCAATGGTCCCTTGAGCGCCCCGATGGCAGAGGTTATCGCTGAGTGCATGTCCGACAACGTCGCAGCCGTCACCCGCGCCGCAAAGGTGGAGGCATTCAGTTCGTGATCGGCGTGCAGGATAAGAGCAATATCGAGCGCGCGCTCCGCGGTTGACGATGGATGCTTACCGTTGAGCATCAGCAGGAAATTCGCGGCGTGGGAAAGAGCCCGATCGGGTTCGACGATCGGCTTTCCCTTGCGGATCCGATCATAAGCGGCGACGATCATCGCAATCTGCGAGGTCAGACGGATGGCTTTGTCGACATTCGCCTTGCGGTCGTTGCTCTTCTCTTCCGGATCGTAGAACGATAGGGCCGACACGGCCGTGCGCAACACGTCCATGGGCAAAGCATGGCGCGGCGAATTGCGCAGCAGAGTAATTACCGACGCGTCCAGCTTCCGCTCTTCCGCAAGACGATCATGCAACTCACGCAGTTCCTGGCGGGTAGGGAGCTTGCCGAACCACAGCAGATAGCAGGTCTCCTCGAAATTCGAGTGGTCGGCCAGTTCGTGGATGTCGATGCCCCGATATGCGAGCACGCCCCGATCGCCATCGATGAAGCAAATTTTGGAGTTAGTGGCAACGACGCCCTCGAGCCCTTTGGGAGCACGAGTTGTAGTCATGCTGGACATTCTCGTCTCGCTGTAATGGATTTGGCGTTGCGGGACCGCGCGAGGAGAGACGCGAGGGTGCAACCTCTGTTTATACCCGAAACGTTCTGAAGTTTCCAACGACCCCTTCGGTCATGCTCACCGTGATGTCCAATGCGCATCTAACCCTTGGATGCTAGAACCTTCGGACCTTTTGCCCGCAGGCGGCTTATTTAAGAGAGAACCTCTAGGCCATTTCCGTCACGCGTCTTTTGTCAGACTGCTCTCGGGCCGCGTATAGTTAAAGGTTTGCTTGAAGTGCTTCAGATCCGCCATATTCTTCACTCCTCATGGAGGAAACGTCCTGATGAAACGACCCTTCTCTCTTGCGCTGGCTTGCATGTTGCTCTGGTCAATTGGTACCGTGGCCGATGAGGGCATGTGGCTATACAACGAGCCTCCCAAAGACAAAATAAAGGCTACGTACGGTTTCGAGGTCACGCAGCGATGGCTCGACCACCTGCGCCTGTCATCGGTTCGCTTCAATAACGGGGGTTCGGGATCATTCGTATCCCCTGACGGCCTGACGTTCACCAATCATCACGTGGGCGCGGCTTGCGTCCAGCAGCTTTCGACCGAAGGGCACGATTACTTGAAGACGGGTTTCTACGCCAAAACTCAGGCGGAGGAGGCCAAGTGCCCGAACCTCGAATTGAATCAACTGGTCGGAATTGAAGACGTCACCCAGAAAGTGAATGCCGCCGTGAAGCGGGAGATGTCGGCTGCCGAAACCGGAGCGGCCCAGCGTGCCGCCATGTCGCAAATCGAAAAAGACTGCACCACCAGTACCGGCCTGCGCTGCGATGTCGTGATCTTCTACTCCGGGCAGGTCTATAACCTGTATAAGTACAAGAAATATACCGACGTGCGGCTCGTGTTCGCGCCCGAATTCGATATCGCGTTTTTCGGTGGCGACCCCGACAACTTCACCTATCCCCGCTTCGATCTCGATATCACCTTTTTCCGCGTCTACGAGAATGGCAAACCGGCGCATCTCGAAAACTATCTGAAGTGGTCGCCCACCGGAGTCAAAGAAGGAGATCTGATCTTCGTCTCGGGACATCCCGGCAATACCGGGCGCCTGCTGACAATGGCACAGCTTGAGTTCCTGCGCGACGTTCAATATCCGTCAGCCCTGAAAGTCTATGCCCGCCGTATCGCGCTGCTCGAGAACTTCAGCAAACAATCTGAGGAGAATGCGCGCATCGCCAAGGAAGACCTTTTTGGTCTGCAGAATTCGCAAAAGGCCATCACCGGATATCAGTCTGGACTGCTCGACAAGTCGATCATGGACCAAAAGGCCACAGATGAAGCAAAGCTGCGAGCATCGTTCAAAGCTGACCCGAAAACTGCCAGTGCGGCCGATCCCTGGGACGAAATCGCGCAGGCCATCAAGACGCAGCAGGAAATCTTCCCGAACCTGACTTATCTGGAACGAATGCGCGCCTTCCCGTCGCATCTGGCTCAGTTTGCCCGAACACTGGTTCGTGCGGCCGACGAGAAGCCCAAACCGAATCCTGATCGCTTGCGCGAATTCCGCGACTCCGCCCTTCCGTCGCTCGAGCAGCAGCTTTTCTCAACTGAACCGATCTATAAAGGCCTCGAAACCGCGCTGCTGGCCGACGGGCTGGCTGAGATGCAACAGACTCTCGGCTTAGACAATCCCGATGTGCAGAAGGTATTGCAGGGAAAGACGCCCGCAGATGCGGCGAAAGACTTGATCGCCAACACCAGGCTTGAGGACGTTTCTGTTCGCAAACAACTCTACGAGGGTGGCAAGACGGCGATTGATTCCAGTACCGATCCGCTGATCCTTGTGATGCGGGCGCTCGATCCCGACGCCCGCGCCGCACGCAAAAACTTCGAGGACAAGGTGGACTCGGTGATCCGCCGCGATGGTGGTGCGATCGCTAAAGCTCGCTTCGCGCAAAGCGGCTTCACCCAGCCCCCGGATGCGACCTTCACGCTGCGCTTGAGCTACGGAGTGGTGAAGGGGTATCAGGAGAACGGAAAGGCCATCCCGTTCGCAACAAATATCGGCGGTGTGTACGAACATGCTGCCGAACATGGCAGCCAACCTCCCTATACTCTTCCGGAAAGCTGGATCAAAATGAAGTCAAATCTGGATCTGAAGACTCCGATGAATTTTGTATCGACTCCGGATATCATCGGAGGAAACTCCGGATCTCCGACAGTAAACAAAAAGTCTGAGGTTGTGGGAATCATCTTCGATGGCAACATCCAATCCTTGCCATGGAATTTTGCCTACAGCCACATCCAGGGACGCGCTGTATCTGTAGATTCGCGCGCCATTCAAGAAGCTCTCCGCAAGGTCTATGGGGCAACAGCCCTGGCTGACGAATTGATGGGCAAGAAGGCTGCCACAGCTGGCGCCGGAAAATGATTCTTGGGGATCGCGCACCCCGCAGGGCCCACGCTGATGTGGGCCCATTTTTTTACCTGGTCAGATTATCTCCGCATCGCCAGCCGAAGTTCCGTTTCTTCGACCGGCAAATACGGTGATTACAACCACGCTCACCAGAACCAGCAGCGTCCCTAGAACGGTGCGCGCTGTCAGGGCCTCGCCAGCGAAGAAATATCCGAGGCCCACCGCCACCACCGGGTTCACATAGGCGTACGTCCCCACCTTCGTGGGCGATTCATGATGAATAAGCCACAGGTAGGCGGTGAAGGCGATGATCGATCCGGCGATGGTCAGATAAGCCAAGGCTAGCCATGCCTTCATCGACACGCTTTGCAATGCAAATCCGCGGAATTCACCCAGCCCGGCCGCGGTCAGAGTCAGGAACACTCCTCCAGCCAGCATTTGCGCGCCAGAACTCATCGCCTTCTCTGGCGGCAGCGGAAGCTTGCGCGTCAGGGCCGATCCAATGGACCAACTGATGGCAGCGACGAGCAGGGCGATCGCCCCGATGCCGTCAATCGGAGCATCCCCAAACTTGGCACTGCGGCTGACGAGCACTGCGACTCCCGCGACCCCCACCAGCAGCGCAACTGACAACCTTAGCGTTAGGCGTTGCGTCCTCAGAATGAGGATTTCAGAAACGGTCATGAACACAGGGATGGTGGCCATCATTACCGCGGCAATTCCTGAAGCCACGCGGCGTTCGGCCCAGAAAAGCAGTCCATAGTCCAGCAGAAAGATTAGCACCGCTAAAATGCTCGCCGACCGCCACTCGCGTGCGCTGGGCGAAGCGATTCCCTTGGCACGCATCCACCCGTACAGGAGTACCCCCGCAATCAGAAATCGCATTCCCGCGAGCAGGAATGGTGGAACCTCCCTCACACCGACTCGAATTGCAAGGAACGTGGAACCCCAGACGAAGTAGATAATCGCGAAGGCCAGCAACACTTTCCAAGCACGAGGAGCAGCGGCTTCCATGATCATGCATGCCAAAAGAGCATTACGCTAGGACTCGTCTCACAAGTGGGTTCTCTGAAGGGCACGACCTCATCCTTAATCCTGCCCTGAACCAGCAAAGCGAGTCGAAGTGTTCCGTGGGGGCCAATAAATTTACGGGCTTTGGACCCCTGAGGGTTCGCTCACTTCCTTCTGAAGAACCACTATGAGACAGACAACAGTCTGATTAGATCATTGCTGCTTCGAGAGAAGCGGACTTGCCGCATAAAAAGATTTTATCGGGGCATAGAGCAAAACGGGTGGGGATTACTCACCTCTTGAGCAAGCTGGTATGGCTGGCGACGCATTGCCACTTGCCCTGATCCATAACCCAGGTATCCGTAAACCGCCCCACGTGATCGTACGCCTTGCCTTGATATGTCCCTTGGGTGTGGTAGATACCGGTGACAACGGCCGTGTCGCCAAAGAAGTTAATCTTCAGATCCTGGATGTTCGCCTGCGTCGGCTTAAAATGCGGATCCCGGATGTCAGCCAGAAATTTCTGTTTGTCGCTGATTTCGCCGTCCCACTCAGTGTTCACGAAGCGGCTGGCAACCAGCGCATCCAGGGCAGCGGCATCACGATTGACCTGCGCCTCGTTCCAGAGCCGCTCAAGAACCATGAGCTTGCTTTCCCGAGGATCCGCCTGCTGCGCGGCGACGCTGACCGCGGAAAGCATCAATAAAATGCCACAGGAGATCGTCCGGAGCATGGCTGACCGCTCACCGGCATCCCAGGTGCGGCAAGCGTGCGTTGACAATAACAGCGTACGTTTAGGGAGGCTATGAAAATAGACTTCGGAGAGTTACGAACGTCACGCGAAGAAATACCGTAAGGACTGAGAAGCCTTTTCTTTCAATTAGTTCGGCAAACCAACGGCTAGCTATCACTCTTAAAACGCCCAGCGCAGTAGTGTCGCTCCGATCGTGAATCCCGCCCCCACCGAAGCCAGCAGCACCAGACTTCCCTTTTTCAGCTTTCCCTCTTCCATCGCTGTTGCCATCGCCAGCGGTATCGTCCCGGCCGTCGTGTTCCCATACCGGTCAATGTTGACGATGACGCTTTCAGGCCGCAGCCCCAGGCGGTCGGCAGTGGCGTTGATAATCCGCAGGTTGGCCTGATGCGGGACGAACACATCGATATCGGAACCCTTCAGCCCATTTCTTTCCAGCAGTTTCTGGCACAACTCCGTCTGCTTGCGCACCGCAAACTTGAATACCTGCTGTCCGTCCTGATGAACATAGTGCATCTTCTTCGCAAGGGTTTCCTTGCTCGTCGGGTGCAGGCTTCCGCCTCCTGGCATAAAGAGGAATTGACTGCCTGAACCGTCAACTTCGTGGATGAAGTCGATGAACCCTTCCGAGTCGTTCTCCGCGGGCTCGAGAATCGCGGCACCAGCGCCATCGCCGAAGATCACGCACGTGGCGCGATCCGTGTAATCGATGATGGAAGACATCACGTCAGACCCGATCGCCAGCACACGCTTATGTGTGCCGCTGGCAATGAACTGCGCACCCACCTGTAAGGAATAGACGAAAGCGGAACAGGCCGCGGACAGATCGAATCCCCATGCTCCTTTGGCGCCCAGTTTGTTCTGCACAATACACGCCGTCGAGGGAAACAACATGTCGGGCGTCACCGTGCCGACGATAATAGCCTCGATGTCGTTCGCTTCCATACCGCGCTGCGCCAGCGCCTTGCGCGAGGCCTCGACCGCAAGATCGCTGGCGGCAATTCCCTTCTCCGCGATGTGCCGCTCGCGGATGCCCACCCGTGCCATGATCCATTCGTCGTTGGTATCGACCATCCGTTCCAGGTCGGCATTGGAAAGAACGCGAGGCGGCACGTAGGTGCCCAGAGCACTGATCTTGGCGCGGATCGGTTTTGTCAATCGGAAGCCCCTGAGAGAGATGACTCAATTCTGAAGGATTGCAGAAAGAATGTCTAACCAGGACACAGGTATCCGGCGATTGAGACACCGACATCTGCAATCCTCGTAATCGTAAACCGGACAAGCGGAAGCCGAAAACCGTGCACTCGCTTTCAATACGCCCACCGCAGCAAAGTAGCTCCCGAAGTGAATCCCGCACCCACCGAAGCGATCAATAGCAAGTCCCCTTTCTTCAACTTCCCTTCCTCAATCGCCGTCTGCATAGCGATCGGGATTGTCCCCGCAGTGGTATTGCCAAATCGGTCGATATTGATAATCACCTTCTCCAGAGGCATCGCCAGTCGCTCGGCCGTCGCCGTGATTATGCGTCGGTTCGCCTGGTGTGCGATGAAGCAATCGACATCCTTACCTGTAAGTTTGTTTCTCTCCAGCACGCGCTCGGTCATCTCTGCCATCTTCTTGACTGCATACTTGAAAACATTCTTCCCATCCTGATGGATGTAGTGCATTTTCTGATCGACAGTTTCGTGCGAAGCCGGATTCAGGCTTCCGCCGCCCGGCATGTACAGAAACTGTGCGCCACTTCCTTCGACTTGCGCGACATGGTCAATTATTCCTTCGCCGTCGCCACAAGGTTCCAGCAGCACCGCACCCGCTCCATCTCCGAAAATAATGCATACCGCACGATCGGTATAGTCCGTCATCGACGAGTTGACGTCAGACCCGATCACCAGCACTTTCTTGTACCGCCCCGATTCGACAAACTTCACGCCGGTATTCAGCGCATACACAAATCCGGAACATCCCGCCGAGACATCGAAGCCCCATGTGTTCTCGATTCCGAGTTTGTGCTGCACCAGGCAGGCCGTGGACGGATACATCATGTCGGGCGTAACCGTCCCGACCACGATCAGATCCACCTCCTGCAAATCAAACGGATGCGACTGCAGCAAGTTTTTCACGGCATTGACAGCCAGGTCGCTGGCACCCACGCCCTTATCGGCAATATGCCGTTCACGGATTCCCACCCGTTCAAGAATCCAGTCATTCGTCGTATCGACCATCTTCTCCAGATCAGTGTTGGTAAGAACGCGCGGCGGGACGTAGGTCCCGAGCGCGGTGATTTTGGCCCGCGTGGATGTGGTCAATGAGGGCTCCTGAAATTAGGAAACCCAGTATTTTGCAGGATTGGAGGCAGAATGTCTAACGCGTTCCGGGTTGCCCGGATCGTGTGTTCCGACCCTGATCCACTCCGCCCTCAGTTACAACAGGAGTAGGGTTGGAAGCGCACCGCTTCCCCGTGCCGTTGGGATCGAGAAAGAGGAGCCTTAGCCCCTGCGGTTCGCTCATTTCGTTCCCCATGGGCATTTATATGAGACATGCTCTAGCCGGGTTCCAAAGCGCGCAGAACAGAATTGCCCCAGCGGCATTCAGGCTGCGGCGGCCCGCTCCTTTTCATGATCCATCCACTCCCTGATGAAATTAGGGCAGGAGATGATTCCGAAACGCTGATCCTCGCCCCTGATCAAGTATAGGAGCGCATCGCGGTCCAACTCCTCCAACTGTGAAAGACTCAGCAGCGGCCAGAGACAACACTCAATCGCAGAACGCACAAGCTCGTCGAGGTACGGCAAATGACCCTGAAACAGTTTTCCGGATACGCGAATGGTCACATGATACGCAGGGGAAGGATTGCCTAGCTTCATTGTTCTCCTCGGCCGTTGGATCTCAGATCCTCACTTCTTAGATGGCTCTGAAACGCGTTTCCTGCGAAAAGAGTTGGTAAAGGAATGTAAAAGCGGGTAATCAGAGGTTCGGAAATGCTGAAGGTGGGCTGTGGGAAAAATCAAGTCAGGCACCGGGACCTCACTGCACACGCAAGAGCTCGTTACCGTTGCTTCCTTCCGGACCTGGCGGGGTTGGCGAGAGTACGTCGCGTGAGACCGATACCTGACCTGCTTCATTCTAGCATTCGCAATTGGCTGTTTGTCAGAGCGAGCAAAGCCATGGCCGAATGCGAATGCCTGCGGCGCGCTTCTTTTCTCCTCCATGAAATAAAGAGGTCTGAATCTGCGGACCCGAAGGTCGCCAGCGAGTACCACTGCGCTCGAAAGGTGGGCGGAGTGCAGGGCCCGGAAGCTGACTAGACACATAGTATGTCGCGATACGACATGGATGAAAAATGCCCCGTGGCATTGACACGGGACGGCAGCAGTTTCTAACATAAAGACATTCCTCACTGTTCTAGTGTGGGTCGGCGGTTGAGTAGCTCACCGTTGGCATCGAAAAGTCTCATGATCAAAGTCACACAGCTTACCAAAAGGTATGCGCGGACGATTGCCGTCGATCAGATCTCGTTTGAAGTCGCCAAGGGCCAGATCGTAGGTTTTCTTGGTCCGAACGGCGCCGGCAAGACGACCACCATGCGCATGCTCACCTGCTTTCTTCCTCCTTCTTCCGGAACCGCGACGGTGGCGGGTTTTGACGTGCTCGAACGACCGCTCGATGTGAAGAAGCGCATCGGATACCTGCCCGAAACGCCGCCGATCTATCCCGAGATGGAGACTTCGGAATATCTGCAATTCGTCGGCAAGTTGAAAGGGCTGTCCGGAGCCGAACTCGCCAAGCGAGTCGACTATGTCTGCGGCCGTTGCGCCATCGCGGACGTCAAAAGCAAGCTCTTGGGCAAGCTCTCCAAAGGCTACCGTCAGCGCGTCGGATTGGCGCAGGCCATCATCCACAACCCCGACGTGCTCATTCTCGACGAACCCACCGCGGGACTCGACCCCAAACAGATCAACGAAACCCGCGACCTGATCAAGGACCTGGCCGGCGAGCACACCATCATTCTCAGCACGCACATCCTTCCGGAAGTGGAGCAAACCTGTGAGCAGGTGATCATCATCAACAAAGGGAAGCTGGTCGCCACGGATTCCGTTCGCAATCTGCAGGCACGTGCGCGCGGAGCAGAGTCCGTTCTCGTAGAGGTCGCCGGCCGCCCGGGCAATTTCGAGCCCTCGCTGGTTGTGCAAAAACTGGAACAGCTCACCGGAGTCAGCCGCGTTCTCTGCAAGGAACAAGTGGATGCGCGCGCAGTCTTTGAAGTTGAAAGCAAGAAGGAAAGCTTTATTCGCGGCGACGTGGCCCGGGCAATCGTTCAGTCCGGATGGGACCTGAACGAGTTGCGGCCAGCTGCTATGAGCCTCGAAGAAGTATTCCTGCAGCTTACCGAAAACGAAACATCCACTCCCGAAGAAAAACCAGCCGAGGTACAAGCCTCATGAGAAATGTTTGGATTATCTGCCGCAAGGAACTTGGCAGCTACTTCGCATCGCCGGTCGCTTACATCCTGCTCATCATGTTCGGGCTGATCTTCGGATTCTTCTTCTGGAATGCCCTGGGCGCATTCGTTTTTGAGGGCATACAGTCGCAGATGAGCGGCCAGTCCTTTCCCATGAACCTGAATGAGTGGATCATTCGGCCACTGCTCTCCAACGTCGGCGTGATCGGGCTCTTTTTCATCCCCCTGATTACCATGAGGCTCTTCGCCGAAGAAAAACGAACTGGGACGATTGAGCTGCTCGCCACCTCCCCGGTGCGCGACGTCGAAATCATTCTCGGGAAGTGGCTCGCTTCGGTTGTGCTTTATATCTGCCTGCTCCTTTTCACGGCCATTAATTTCGGGTTTCTGTTCAAGTTCGGCAATCCCGATTGGAAGCCAATATTGGTGGGATACCTCGGCCTGTTGTTACAGGCCGGCGCGCTCCTGGCCATCGGGACTTTCATTTCCACTCTTACCAAGAATCAGATTATTGCCGGCGCCGTAACCTTCGGCGTCTGTTTATTGCTGTGGGTACTCGAGTGGGTCAGCGGATACGAAACCGCAGGCTGGGCGCGAGTGCTGGCGTACATGTCGGTCATTACGCATTTCGAGTCGTTCGCAAAAGGTGTCCTCGATTCGAAAGATGTCATCTTCTATCTCACCGTCATTTTCCTGGGACTGTTCTTCACCGCGCGTTCCATGGAATCGCTGCGCTGGAGGTCCTGATTCAGGCGAACATGATGGCAAATCAATGGATCCAAGCCAGACAGACCAAATACGCGGCCTATGCGGCCACCTACATTTTGATCGTCATTGCCGCGGTGGTCGTCGCCAACGTTCTCGCCGACCGCTATAACAAGTCCTACGACTCCACGACGAACAAACGCTACAGCCTCTCCGAGCAAACTGCGAAGATCGTCAAAGGCCTGAAGCAGGATGCGGTCATCACCTACTTCAATCGCAGCACGCGCTTTCGCGAAGGCAAGGACCTCCTCGATCAGTATGCCAATCTTTCACCCAAGGTGCAGGTGAAGTACGTCGATCCCGATAAAGATCGCGAACTGGCTGGCGAATTCGGCATTCGCAGCCTTGGTACTGCGGTCGTTCAGATTGGCCAGAAAAGAGAAGAAGCCAAGAGCATGACCGAGGAAGCAATCACGGGTGCCTTCATTCGCGATCTGAAGAGCAATACCCGTACCGTTTGCTTTACCAGAGGCAGCGGCGAGCACCAACCCGATGACAGCAATCGCGAGGGCATGTCGAAGTTCAAGGAGGTTCTCACCAAGGATAGCTACGAGACTAAGTCCATCGACGTGCTCTCGAAGGCGGAAGTTCCCAGCGACTGCACCACTCTGGTGATCGCCGGTCCGACGAAGAATTTCGAGCAGCCGGAAGTCGATACCATCAAGAAATACGTGGAAAGCGGTGGCCGCGCTCTTTTTATGCTCGATCCCCCCCTCAAACTCGGTCACGAGGAAATTGCCGATAATGACGCTCTCACCAACCTGCTCGAGAGCTGGGGCGTGACCGTAGACAAGGATTTGATTCTCGACTTTAATCCCATGGGGCAACTTGCCGGCGTCGGCCCACAGGTGGCTCTGGTGACAAGTTATGCCTCTCATCCGATCGTTGATCAGATGGCGCGCACAGCAACCGGATTCCCGCTGTCTCGATCGCTGGAAATCAAGAACACTGATAAGACGTCAGTGCAGAAGCTCTTCGATAGTTCCGCTGACAGCGTGGCCACAAGCAAGTTGAATTCCCCGGCCATAGATCCGAAAGATCCAAAAAACAAGAAAGGGCCGCTGACCCTGGCCGCTGCCGGAACCTACAATACGGGCAAGGAAAATTCGCAGGGACGATTCGCTGTTGTGGGCAGTTCCACTTGGGCGTCCAATCGCTTCATCGGCGCCCTCGCCAATGACGATCTGGCTTCGAACACCGTGAACTGGCTCTCTTCTGACGAAGATTTGATTTCCATCCGTCCCAAGGCGCCTGAGGATCGGCGTATCACCATGACCGCCCGCCAACTCAGCTGGGTGCGCGCCACCAGCCAGTTCGCCTTGCCCCTCGCGGTTGCCATCGTCGGGGTCGGCGTCTGGTGGAAGCGCAGATAGTTTGAAGTATTGAACACGACATTGGATAAGGCATGAAGATTCGTGGTCTGCTCATTGCGACAGTCGTACTCGCAGCACTTGCAGGTGTTCTTTATTGGTCGGATCGCCACAAGCCGACTGCCGAGGCCGCCAAACCCGACGAAGAAGCTGCCCCATCGATCCTGAAGCTCGACGAGAACGCCATCACGAAATTCGAATTGAAGAAGAAAGACGCTCCCGCGATCGTGCTGGCCAAAACTGGTTCTGATTGGAAGATCATCGAACCGAAAGCGTTCGTGGCTGATCAGACCACCGTCTCAACGATGCTCTCCACGATTTCTTCGCTCAACTCTGATCGCCTGCTCGAGGATCAGAGCTCAAATCTGCAGCGCTATGGTCTCGCTTCTCCAGCTTTCGAACTCGATGTCACCGAGAAAAACAACAAAACGCAGCGTCTGCTTCTCGGTGATAACACTCCTGTAGGTAGCGCGGTCTACGCCGCTCTTGCTGGCGATCCGCGGGTGTTTACCCTGGCTGAGTATCACAAAACGAGCCTGGATAAGAGCCTCAACGATCTTCGTGACAAGCGCCTCCTGACCGTCAGTCCCGACAAAGTAAGCCGCCTTGAGATCGCTGGAAAGAACGGAGCAATCGAATTCGGCCACAACCAGGACGAATGGCAAATCCTGAAGCCGAAGCCCATGCGCGCCGACACGTTAGCAGTCAGCGAACTGGTCCGAAAATTAACTGACGCCCGCATGGACCTGAGTGGCTCCGACAAAGCGGCAACAGAAGCCGATTCCGCCTTCGCCAGGGACGCATCCGTCGCCACCGTGAAGCTCACCGACGAGTCGTCGACCCAGCAGCTTCAGATCCGCAAAGCCAAAGATCTGTACTACGCCAAGTCCAGCCAGGTCGATGGCGCATATAAAGTCGATTCATCTCTCGTCGACGCAGTCAACAAAAAGGTCGAGGATTTCCGCAACAAAAAGCTCTTCGATTTCGGATATTCCGAGCCCAGCAAACTCGAACTCCACACCAGCGCGAAAACGTACTCCCTTATGCGCGGCGGCCAGGATTGGTGGGACAACGGCAAGAAGATGGATGAAGATAGTATCCGATCGCTCATCTCGAGTCTGCGCGATCTATCCGCCGAGAAATTTGTGGATTCAGGTTTCATTACTCCGGAAATTGATGCAAGAGTCACCTCTCAAGATGGAAAGCGAGTCGAAAGAGTCCAGATCTCCAAATCCGGCGCGAACTACATCGCGAAGCGGGAGAACGATGCCGCACTGTATCAACTCGCCAGTACAGCCGTTGACGATCTTCAAAAAGCCGTGGCAGAAATAAAGCCTGCGGCTCCTCCCAGCAAAACACCAAAATAAAACACCAGTGCAACGGGGTCTCGTCCGCCAACACGCGGAAATTTCTTGAAAACTCTTGAACTCCGACTGCTCATCACGCACAATTTGTGCGCGTCTTCCTGTTGTAGAAACATAGGCTTCCCCGATTCCAAGGACAAAGAAGGTAAGTTTCCAGTCGGGTGACGGCCGTTGCCAGCGCTATCTAGCGATCGATTCGGCGCGCTAGATCCATCACCTCAATTCCGTACCAAAAGGGAGGAAGGAGCCAACCAAATGCAGAGTTCTCTTAACGCCATACTTCTCCGGGTGGTAGGAATAATCCTGCTCATCGTTGGAGTCGTCGCTCTTTTCGCCGCCCGGGCATTTGCAAGTGAATTTGGTGCGCTTGGTGGGTTCATCGCTGGAGGTCTCGGTGGCGGCATGGTCGCAGGGGGCACAGCGATGTTCAACTACGCGCGGCGCTTGCGTCTCGCCAAAGAAGGTCCCCTTCCCCCAGCGAAAGGAGCCGTGATTTACCTTCGGTCATTTGCCGAAGATTCGAAGACAGACCAGGGAGTAAGTAGTGGAGCCCTAGGTAACTTAGGGCTGATCACCGAGGAAGAGCAGCTTGTAGCATCGTTGTCTTCCGTCGGTTCTGTAATCGCGGTGGGTAGGCCACACGAGCAGTTGCCGGAACTCGGAGCAACCCGCCTGCATTTCACCCAGGATGAATGGCAAGAAGGAGTCCACAAACTTCTGCGCGAGGGAAGTGTTGCAGTGATTCGCCCAGGATCATTCAGTCCCGGCGTGCGATGGGAAATTCAGCAGGCCTTGAAACAGCTGACACCCGAGCACCTGCTTCTGATTGTTGGAGGCAGGGCCGGGAAGCACCAGGACTCCGACTTGGCTGAATTCGCGGCACAAGTCAGTCCAATGCTGCCCCACCCATTACCCACATCCTACGACGGGAGAAAACTCTATCGGTTAGGCACCATTCGCGCATTCGTCCGTTTCGACAGCCGGTGGACGCCAACACTGCTTCCGGTTGCTATCGATCTGGTCCCATACTTCCGCCGAACAATCAGCAGGCGTCTGGTTCCGTATTACCAGCAGGCCCTGCGTCCCGTGCTGACCGATCTGGGCTATTCCCCGTCGCCACTACCTCTGTCTGCAGGCATGGTAACGATCGCCGTCGGTTTCGGGCTATTGCTCCTTCTATTGATGGCTGAACTGCTCGTTGCGCTCTTCGGCTGATCGTCCGAATGGACAATCCGCCTCAGAAATCGGGGCGACTGGACGCTGCCTGTTTTTGGCGTGACAACAATCACGGCCATATGTGACTTCAGTCCTTGCGCCCACACTCACGAGAGCAGATCCTTGCCAAGGCGAAAGCGGTGTAAACAAAAAATGGGTCCAGGAGCTAAGTCTTTATGGCTCAATATTTTGCCCCTAAACTCTTGAGCGCCATAGATTAATTCGAGATTTTCCCCTAAGTTCTAGATTCCAATAGACCGGGGGGAGGGGGGTACCCACATCTCACGGACCGATTCCCATTTCGGGAAAACCCAACTCTCCGACGCAATTCGAACTCCACGTGACTTTGGGTGCAAGAATTCTGCCTCCCGCCCTTCCCTTTCTTGATGGACTTGTCGAACAATGGAACTCACATCGTTCCAACTGAATGTCCACCGCCTCGAAAACCTTCGGCGTAATCCCGGTCCAAAAAGCGATCGAGCAATACTTCGAAGTCGCCCTGTTTCTACTTGTGCTTACGGGGTTTGGCACTTTGGCCGGAACAGGTGGACTCGACCTTCCTTCCACACTATTGGTCGCGACCGCTCTCGCGATCCGCGGTTTCTTGCTGGCCAAACGACGCAGTTTTGTCATCCCTGAGTATTGGACAACACCGTTATCGATCATTTATTTCGTCTTCTTTGCCATTGACTACGTCGCAGTTTCCCGAAGCTTTCTTCCAGCAACCATACACCTCGCGCTCTTCGGCGTAGTCGTGAGAATGTTTTCCCTGCGGCGCGAACGCGATCACATCACCTTGGCAATTCTCGCCTTCCTCATGGTGCTCGCTTCGGCAGTATTAACCGTCGATAGCAGTTTCCTCTTCTGCTTTGCAGCCTTCATGCTGATGGCCATCGCAACTTTCGTCCTGATGGAGATGCGGCGATCGGGACTCGCTGCGACCATCCAAGCCCGGCATTCCAGCGATCCCCACGAGCATCGCCACCTCGCATTCTCCCTGGTTCGCTTCATGCCTGCGTTGATGTTGATGATTCTGATCTGCGGCGCTGCGTTGTTCTTCGTCATGCCGCGCATGTCAGCCGGATATCTCGGCGGTTACTCCTACGGAACGGATTTCTCCTCAGGCTTCAGCGATCATGTTCAACTTGGTCAGATCGGACAAATTCAGCAATCCAACTCCGTGGTGATGCACATACAGATCGAAGGCGACAAGAGCGGCCTCTACGATTTGCATTGGCGCGGCGTCTCGCTCGCCGACTTCGATGGACACTCTTGGAGCAATCAGAATGATGCTTCCGCGTTGTTGCGCAGGCCTGATACGAGTTTCGCCTTACCCAGTGATGGCCGAGCGCCGCGTTCTTACGCCACTGCCAGCCTGCAACGCGAGAAACTGATTCACTACAAGGTGCTGATGGAGCCGATTGGGACGAACGTTTTCTTCCTCGCACCCTGGGCTTTCAGTTTGCGGGGAGATTACCGTCAGATTCGAGGTGATTCCGGCGGAGCCGTCTACGACTACGACTTCCAGCACGCCATCAGCCGATACGAAGCGACCTCCGATATTGCAACTCCGACTCTCGCGGAATTGCGCACGTCTGGACGCAATTATCCAACGAATATTGCCGAGACTTATCTTCGCCTGCCAGAACATGGAATCGACCGGCGAATCCCACAGTTGGCTTCCCAAGTCACGCGTTCCGCCAAAACCGATTACGACAGAGCCACCGTCATCGAGAATTACCTTCGGACTCGATTCGGCTATACGCTGCAACTGCCTCAGCGGGAAGTAAAGGACCCTATTGCGAACTTCCTGTTCGAGCGCAAACAGGGACATTGCGAGTACTTCGCTTCGTCGATGGCCGTCATGCTGCGTACGCTCGGGATTCCATCGCGTGTGGTAAACGGCTTCCGCAGCGACGAGTTCAACGACATCACAGGAAGCTACGTGGTGCGCGCCAAAGATGCTCACTCCTGGGTTGAAGCGTACTTTCCAGGTTATGGCTGGCAAACGTTCGATCCCACACCAGCCTCAAGCGGAGGGACTCCGCATGGTTGGGGACGTTTCGCCCTATACATGGACGCCGCAGCGTCATTCTGGCGCGACTGGGTCATCGCCTACGACAGTTCCAATCAGTACATGCTTACGCGATCCGCCATCAACACCTCGCACGGCGTCTGGGAAGGCGCGCGCTTGTGGGCACGTGCACACTACGCATCCATGCTTGTGTGGGCACGACACGCGCAGAACACGGTTGAGAGTTCTCCTCGCGGCTGGATGCTGATTGCGAGTGCCGTGACTCTCGCGCTGCTCTTGCTCGCAAACGTGGGTCGGATGGTTCGTGTGCTGCAAGAGAAGTGGCTTGGGAAGCATCCGGAACGTTCACCCGAGCAGGCTGCTGCGCTGTGGTATCAACGTATGACTCGACTATTGGCACGAGGCGGGCTGGACAAGGCGGAAGCAGAGACTCCCCAGGAATTCATCCGCAGGATCCCTGAGGGCAGATTGCGCATGCCGATAACGCAGTTTACCTGCGCCTATGAGTCAGCCCGCTTTGGCAACTCTTCCGAGGATGCGCGCCGACTGGCGCAATTGTTCGAGGAAGTTCAGGCCGCTACGCGATCCGAATAGCGTTGGGATAGATCTGCGTCGGCTCGACTCGCGGCTGCACGGTAAGTTGCTTGAGGTACTGGTCGACACCAGCTGCCGCCTTACGACCTTCGGAAATGGCCCACACGACCAGCGACTGCCCGCGCCGCATGTCGCCGGCAGCAAAAATTCCCGGGACCGAAGACATATAATTCTGGTCGGTCGCCACGTTCCCGCGATTATCCAGCTGTATCCCAAGCTGCTCGATCATTCCATTGCGCACAGGGCCCAGGAATCCCATTGCAATGAGAACAAGGTCAACATCCATGCTGAATTCCGTACCCGCAACCGGCTCGAACTTCGGAGGCGCACCGACGCGCACGGCATGAAGTTGCTTCACATACCCGTTATCATCGCCGGAAAACCTTGTCGTTGCGATACTCCAGTCGCGGATGCCGCCTTCCTCGTGAGCCGCTTCAGTTCGAAGCTGCATGGGCCAGAGCGGCCAAGGCGTCTGCGAAGAACGCTCGTCCGGCGGCTTCGGCATGATTTCGAACTGGTGCACAGAAATCGGCTTCTGGCGATGGCAGGTTCCCAGGCAATCAGCCCCAGTATCGCCGCCACCGATAATCACGACGCGTTTATTGGTTGCAAGAATCTCGCTCGCCGCATCGATCGTGTCGCCGTGGCATCGCTTGTTCTGCTGCGGCAGGAACTCCATGGCGAAGTGAATTCCCTTCAGCTCGCGCCCTGGGATTTTCAGCTCGCGAGGGTGCTCGGCTCCTCCCGCGAGCACAATCGCGTCGAAGTTGCGGCGCAGATCCTCGACTGCGACGTTTCCCCCAACATGCGCATTGGGAACGAACTTAACGCCCTCGGCAGCCATCTGCTCGAGGCGGCGATCGATGATGTGCTTTTCAAGCTTGAACTCGGGGATGCCGTAGCGAAGCAGACCGCCGATGCGATCAGCTTTCTCGTAAACCGTAACCGCATGACCTGCACGGCAGAGTTGCTGCCCAGCCGCAAGTCCTGCGGGTCCGGAACCGACAATAGCCACGGTTTTGCCGCTTCGATGTTTCGGAAGAACCGGGTGAATCCATCCTTCCAGGAATCCACGTTCCACTATGTTCTTTTCGTTTTGTTTGATGGTGACCGCTGGCTCGGTGATGCCTAAGACACAGGAGGCTTCGCAAGGAGCGGGGCAAATGCGGCCTGTGAACTCAGGAAAGTTATTGGTGGCATGCAACTGGCGAACAGCCTCTTTCCATTGTCCACGGTAGACATGATCGTTCCAGTCGGGGATCAAGTTGTTGACCGGACATCCGGTCTGGCAGAACGGCACACCACAATCCATGCACCGTGCGCCCTGCTTGCGAAGCTGTTCCTCGGAGAAGTCCTGATAAATTTCGAACCAGTCGTTCACACGTTCGAGCACGGGCCGGCGCGGAGCTAATTCGCGGGAATAGTCCATGAACCCCGTAGTCTTACCCATGCTGCACCTGCTCGGCGTTGGCTAGAACCGCGATAGTTTCGCCTGGAATATACGCTTGATCGACTCTCGGCACGCCCAATACACGCTTGTACTCGTGCGGGAAGACTTTGATGAACCGGGAAACCGCTTCGTTCCAGTTCTCGAGGATCCATTTCGCACGCTGGCTGCCTGTAGACTCCATGTGACGGCGAACGAGATCGCGGACGAGTTGGAGATCCTGTACTTCCAGGAGAGGTTCGAGATCTACCGATTCCAGATTGCAGCGTTTCTCGGTAAAGTCTCCGTGTTCGTCGAACACGTACGCAATGCCGCCGCTCATGCCTGCGGCAAAGTTGCGGCCGCAGGAACCGAGGACAATGATCAAACCGTTCGTCATGTACTCGCACCCATGATCGCCGACACCCTCGACAACCGCAGTCGATCCGGAATTGCGAACAGCAAATCGCTCGCCGGCAACGCCGTTAAAGAACGCTTCCCCGCCGGTTGCGCCGTAAAGGGCGACATTGCCGATAATGATGTTTTCTTCAGCGGCGAATATCGAACCGCGAGGCGGATACACAACCAGGCGGCCACCTGAAAGGCCCTTCCCCACATAGTCGTTGGCTTCGCCTTCAAGCTTCAACGTAACTCCCTTCGCGAGAAAAGCGCCGAAGCTCTGGCCAGCCGAGCCGGAAAGATGAATGCGCACCGTGTCATCGGGAAGGCCTGCAGATCCGTATCGGCGCGCAACCTCACCACTGAGCATAGTCCCGACGGAGCGATGCACATTGCGCACAGGCAGGTTGATTTCAACGGAACTCAAGCTCAGCAAAGCATCGAGCGAATGCTCGACCAGTTGGTGATCGAGAAGGTTACTCAAGCCGTGATCCTGGGCGTGTATACAACGTCTGGCAACGCGAGATGGCACCGGCGGATTGTAGAGGATTGAAGCAAGATCGATCCCGCGAGCTTTCCAGTGATCGTTCCAGTGTGCCACCGCCGCGTCGACCTCAAGCATGTCGACACGCCCAACCATCTGATCGACTGTGCTGAAGCCCATCTCTGCCATGTACCGGCGGACTTGCTCCGCGATAAAGAAGAAGAAATTGATCACATGCTCGGGCTGGCCCTGAAACTTCTTGCGCAGTTCCGTATCTTGGGTGGCAATGCCGACCGAGCAGGTATTCAGGTGGCATTTGCGCATCATTACGCAGCCCATCGCAATCAGCGGGGTGGTTGCGAAGCCAAATTCTTCAGCGCCAAGGAGTGCTGCAATGCAGACGTCGCGGCCGGTCTGAAGCTTGCCGTCGGTCTGCACCCGAATACGACTGCGCAAGTCATTGAGCAACAGGACCTGCTGGGTCTCAGCGAGACCCAATTCCCATGGGATGCCGGCATGCTTGATGGAACTCAGCGGGGAGGCCCCGGTCCCGCCACTGTCGCCGCTGATCAGGACCACATCTGCATGCGCTTTCGCGACACCTGCCGCAACGGTACCGACACCGACCTCTGCCACCAACTTCACCGCGATACGCGCCTGGGGGTTGACGTTCTTCAGGTCGTAGATCAACTGCGCGAGATCTTCGATGGAATAGATGTCGTGATGCGGAGGCGGCGAGATCAAGCCTACGCCAGGAATCGAGTGCCTCAGCCGGGCGATGACGTCATCAACCTTGTGGCCCGGAAGCTGGCCTCCTTCACCCGGTTTCGCACCCTGCGCCATTTTGATCTGGAGTTCATCGGCGTTTACCAAATAGTTCGCCGTGACGCCAAACCGGGCCGAGGCCACCTGCTTCACCGCGCTGCGGCGCAAATCGCCGTTGGGATCGGGCTTGAAACGTTCTTCGTCTTCGCCGCCCTCTCCCGTATTGGACTTTCCGCCGATGCGGTTCATCGCGATGGCGAGCGTTTCGTGCGCTTCCTTACTGATTGACCCGAATGACATCGCCCCGGTCGTGAAACGCTTAACGATTTCTTTCGCAGACTCTACATCTTCGAGCGGCACGGGCGCGGCGCTCTTCTTGATCTTCATCAATCCGCGCAACGTGCAGAGTTGCGCACTTTGCTTGTCGATGAGATCGCTGTATTCCTCGAAGGTCTTGAAGCTGTCCTGGCGAACCGCATGCTGAAGCTTGCTGATCGTCAGCGGATTAAGCAGATGGTATTCGCCGTTGACCCGCTGATGATAGTTGCCGCCGACGGTAAGTTCGGTCTCAAAGTCGGTCAAGGGCCGGAAAGCATAATCGTGCTTCAACAGAGCCTCGGTCGCCAGAACCGAGAGCCCAACTCCCTCAATGCGCGACGTGGTGCCAGCAAAGTAGGTGTCGACCAACTCCTTATTAAGGCCGATCGCTTCAAAGACCTGGGCCCCCTGATAACTTTGGAGCGTGGAGATGCCCATCTTCGAGAACGTCTTCAGGAGGCCCTTCTTGATCGCTTTCAGGAAGTGCTTTACGGCAACCTCGGGAGTTACACCATTGCCCAACTCTCCACGCCAAGTGAGGTTTTCGACGCTTTCCAACGCGAGGTAGGGATTGATCGCGCTGGCTCCATAGCCGCTGAGCAGGGCGAAGTGCATGACCTCGCGGGGTTCACCAGATTCGGTGATCAGCGCGACCTGGGTCCGTGTTTCCTCGCGCACAAGCAGGTTATGGACGGCGGCCAGGGCCAGCAGACAAGGAATGGGCGCGTAATCCTTGTCGACCCCACGGTCGGAGAGAATGAGCAAGGAGTATCCGGCTTTTACAGCGAACGAAGCGCGCTGGCACAACTCGTCAAGCGCACGTTTCAGTCCTGCTTCGCCTTCCTTGGCGTGAAACAGAGCGGGCAGTGTTGTAGCCAGCAAGTCGCGGTTGGAAACCCGGCGCAATTTTTCCAGATCGCGATTGGTCAGCAGCGGATGCGCCAGCTTCAACATGTGGCAACTCTCCGGCGCCTCCTCGAGAATGTTGCGCTCACTGCCGATGTAGCTGATAAGCGACATCACCATTTCTTCGCGGATCGGATCGATCGGAGGGTTCGTGACCTGTGCAAAGAGCTGCTTGAAATAATTGAACAGCGATTGTGGCCTGTCCGAGAGACATGCCAGCGGCGTGTCCGTGCCCATCGAACCGACAGGTTCCTCGCCTTTGGTCGCCATCGGGGCAAGAATCATGCGCAAGTCTTCGTCGCTATAACCGAAAGCTCGCTGCCGACGCAGCAAAGTCTCGGCATCGGGATAGTGCATGCGCGAAGGCTCCGGCAACTGATCCATCGTGATCTGATTTTCCTTCAGCCACTCGGCATATGGCTGGCGCGAAGCCAGTTTCTGTTTGATCTCTCTGTCGGAGATGATGCGGCCTTCTACGGTATCGACCAGGAACATCTTGCCGGGCTGAAGACGGCCTTTCCTCTTGACCTGCTCCGGCGCGACATCGAGCACACCCGCTTCTGACGCCATCACCACCAAATCATCGTGCGTGACGACATACCGTCCAGGCCGGAGTCCGTTGCGATCGAGAGTCGCGCCGATCACCCGTCCATCGGTGAAGGCAATGGCTGCCGGCCCATCCCACGGCTCCATCACGCAAGCGTGATATTCGTAGAAGGCACGCTTCTCCGGCCTCATGTGCGGATTGCCGGCCCAAGCTTCGGGAATCAGCATGGCCATCGCATGAGGAATACTGCGTCCAGCCTGTACAAGCAGTTCGACTGCGTTATCGAAGTTCGCCGAGTCGCTACCGTCGGGAGCGATGATAGGGAACAGTTTCTTGATATCGTCGCCGAACAATGGCGAACTCAGCAAAGACTGGCGGGCATGCATCCAGTTCACATTGCCGCGGAGAGTGTTGATCTCGCCATTATGCGCGATGTATCGATAAGGGTGTGCGCGCTGCCAGCTTGGAAATGTATTCGTAGAGAAACGCTGGTGGACCAGGCACAACGCGCTCACGACATCGGGGTCAGCGAGTTCACGATAGAAATTCGTGATTTGCTGAGCGAGCAGGAGGCCCTTGTAAACGATCGTCCGGCAGGAAAGGGACGGGATGTAGAACATCTCCACATCTTCGACTGCGGCTTCGCGGATCTCATTTTCAGCGTGTTTGCGCACAACATACAACTTCCGTTCGAAGGCATCCTCGTCCAGGCCGGGAGCACCGCCAACGAAGATCTGCTGGATGTAGGGCTGGGAAGCACGCGCCACACGGCCGATCGCCGAGGCGTAGACCGGCGTGTCGCGCCATCCGAGCACTGATAAGCCTTCTTCTTTGATGATTCGCTCGAGAATCCCTTCAGAAGTAAGCCGCTGGTGCTTTTCCACCGGAAGGAAAACCATACCCACGCCATACATACCGGGGTTGGGAAGGGTGAATCCCAATTTTTCGCACTCGCGCGCAAAGAATTTGTGGGGAATCTGGATCAGGACGCCAGCGCCGTCGCCGGTCTCGGGATCACATCCGCAGGCGCCGCGATGGGCAAGGTTCAGAAGGACCTGAATGCCCTTCTTAATGATGTCGTGGCTCTTCGTGCCAGAGATGCTGGCGACAAACCCGATTCCACACGCGTCATGCTCGTGGGCCGGATGGTAGAGGCCCTGCGCCGGGGGTGAGCCGTGGGTCGAGTTGAGACGCGTCATCAAGGACTCCATCGCACAACTTCGAAAAACGTTTGAATCACCTGTAGTTAGGCGTACCGGCGGGGCGAACAGGCGGCGGCACACTTGTGCTCAGGAACTACTGCGCCTCTTTTTAATAAGGCTTATTGGGCAACAAAGTACAATGCAGAATTTTGATCGTTCCTATAAAAAATTCCGAACTTGCGCCAGCAAGCGGTGGCTCAGGAATTAACCGCGAATTCGGGATGAGTCCGCTATAATTCGGCCAACCCATGGACTTTGATCAGCTCATTACGTTCCTCGAAGTCGCCAGACAAGGCAGTTTTTCCCGTGCAGGGGAAAAGGTATTTCGATCGCAATCGGCGGTCAGCGCCCAAATCCGCCAGCTCGAGCAGGAGTATGGCGATCGCTTGCTGGATCGCTCCGGCAAGACCGTGAAACTTACCCCTGCGGGCCAGATTTTCTACGAATATGCGGAGCGCCTGAAGAATCTTAGAGATGAGTCGCTTACGGCGGTCGCGGACCATAGCACCACGCCGCGCGGCACGCTGCGGGTGGGAGCGAACGAGGCTACGTGCTTGTACGTGTTGCCGGAGGTGTTTGCGGAATATTGCCGGCGGTATCCGCCGGTGCAAATCAGTATCTACCGTAATTTTAGTTACAAGATCGTAGAGAAGCTGGAAAACGGCGAGGTAGAGGTGGGTATCCTGACGCTTCCCATTCAGTCGCCCAGCCTGAAGATCCAGCCGATTTTCCGCGATAAGTTGATGTTGATGGTGAGCCCGAAGAATCCCCTGGCAAAGCACAAAGTGGTGCCGGTCAGCGAGATTGTCAAACAGCCGTTGCTGTTCCCCAAGACAGGCCACACCCGACGACTTCTGGACAAACTCTTCCGGCCGTATAACGCGGATCTTCAGGTGCGGATGGAGCTACCGAGCATCGGAATGATCAAGAGCTTTGTGGCGGCCGATCTGGGGGTTTCCCTGATAAGTGCGTCGTTTGCGCGGGATGAAGTCGATGCGGGACGCGTAAAGCTGATCGACCTTGAAGATGCAGAACTTTATCGTGAACTGGGCTTGGCCTATCGTCGGGATCGCACTCTTTCTGTGGCCTCTACGGCATTTGTGGCGCTCTTACGGCAATTTGCTACCCACATAAAGAAGTCCGACGCTTAGCCGTTGAACCTGAAATTTCGATTCATATCATCACAATTATGAATTTAACTCGAACGGTCTCTGTCCGATATTCTCTTCACGCGCCTAGAAATGCTGCTTTCATGAATACCCGCGTCCAGAAGACGGAGCGAATTACATCGACAGGTACAGACGTGTCGACACGAATTACGTGTCTTCTGGAGGACGGGAACGGATGATGAAGTAAAGCAATCTCAAGCAAGTTCACCGAACCCACCGCCAGAAGCATCTGGCGGTGGGTTTTTGCTTTTTGGCAATTCTCGAGAATGGAGTCGAAGAACATGAGCGGTCTACAGCGACAAAGTAGATTTGAGGGCGGAGAAGATGTCGTGGTGATGAAGTTCGGCGGAACGTCGGTGGAGGACGCCGCCGCTATTCAGCGACTGGTCGGTATTGTAAGAAGTCGCCTGAACGCACAACCGGTCGTGGTAGTCAGCGCTCTGGCGAAGGTCACCGACCGATTGCTCGAAGCCGGAAATACAGCATCGAATGGCCATTTGGGAGCGGCTCTCGCAACCGTCCGAAACATCTACGTGCGCCATGAACAACTCGCCGATTCCCTTCTGAGCGCTTCGGCCTATGGCTCGCTGGATTGCCGACTACGGAGCGAATTCCAGGCTCTGGAGTGTCTGCTCGAGGATCTGGAACTGTCCCGGCATCTTGACCTGACAGCGCAGGATCGGCTGTTGAGCTTTGGGGAGTGTTTTTCAAGCAGGCTGATCAGTTGGGCTCTGATTGAAGCGGGGCTGCGTGCATCGCATGTTGATGCGCGCAGTTGCATCCTTACTGACGCCCGTCACGGACAAGCCAGTCCGCTTTGGGAGTTGACCAACCAGCGGGTGCAGGACCTGTTGAATCCTCTATTACGAGCAGGAAACATCCCTGTGCTTGGCGGCTTTATTGCCTCCACTGCGGACGGAGTTCCGACCACTCTTGGGCGCGGCGGATCAGACTTCAGTGCGACGATTGTTGGCGCGGCGATCGGCGCAGCCCGCGTGGAGATCTGGACCGACGTCGACGGAGTGATGACCACGGATCCCAAGCTTTGCCCGGATGCGCGCGTGATCCGCAAACTTAGTTTCGATGAAGCAGCCGATCTGGCGCACTTTGGAGCGAAGGTACTGCATCCGGCAACGCTCTCGCCGGCAATGCGGGAGAACATTCCTGTGCATGTATTGAATGCGCGGCATCCCGAGCGCCACGGCACCGAGATCACCGCACAGATCAGCGCGGGCAACCGCGTAAGCGCGATTACCACAAAGCGAAATGTAGTCCTGCTCGAAATCCAGCCGCGACAAGACGTCGATGCTGCGCTGTTGAATACCGTGTTTAGCGTTCTTGAGGAGAACAACTGCACGGTAGGTGTGATGGGAACTTCGGTCGATCGGATATCGCTTCTGGTCGGTTCAACCCTTGCCTTACCCAAGATTGTCAAAAACCTTCAGGAAGTGTCCGAGGTGCATTGGGAAAATCACAAGGCGCTTGTGTGTTTGGTAGGGGAGAATATCCGGCGACAGCCTGAGGTCGCGAGCCGAGTCTTTGCGACTGTTTCCGACATGGACGTCCGCGTCTTATGCCAAGGGGCATCGGAAGGAACGCTATCGTTCCTAGTCGACGAGTCGAAAGCCGAGGAATCGGTGCGACGCCTGCATGGCGCGTTCTTTAGTCGAATAGACCCTTCGCACGATTGGGGAGGGATCTCGAGCGCGTTCTGCCAGGCTGGATGAAAGACAAATCTGCTAGTCGCCGCTCTTCGCCGCTGCTGCCGTCACCTGCACCGTGGCTGCGACCGGCTCGATGATGTGCAGTCCGCACTCAGTTTTATTGAATCCTGGCCAGCGTCCTGCGCGCGGGTCTTCTCCGGGTCTGACTGCGCGGGTGCAGTGAGTGCAGCCGATGCTCGGGTAATCTTGATCATGGAGCGCGTTGTAGGGCACGTCGTGATCGTGGATGTAGCGCCACACCTGCTTAGAGGTCCAGTCTACGATGGGATTCACCTTCACAAGCCCGAACTTCGCATCCCACTCTACTCTTCTCGCAGCCGAGCGAACCGACGTTTGATCGCGGCGGATGCTCGTGATCCATGCGCTGAGTTCGCCCAGTTTGCGGCGAAGAGGTTCGACTTTCCGCAGATTGCAGCAGAGATCGGGATTGTGGCTCCACAACGCTTCGCCATGCACCCGTTGCTGATCATCGGGTGAGAGCACGGAATATACCCTCTCAATTGAGATGCCGTACTTCTCCTCGATGCGGTCCATCAGGTTATACGTTTCTGGGAACAGGAACTCCGTATCGACGGTGAACAGGCGGAAGTCCTTGTTGATGCGCGAAGCCATGTCGATCAGGACCATGCCTTCCGCGCCAAACGCCGAGGAAATCGCCACTGTATTGCCGAATGTCTCGAACGCCCAAGTGAGGGCGTGTTGCGGAGACCAGGTTTCCGCAACCTGCTGGACCTGGGTCACCCGAAATTGACCATCGTTCTGGGTAGAGGGATGAATGAACTCTTTCACGCAACTGGCTCCTCTGAGATGGAGTCTGTGACCAATGCCGAAATCAGTTCGGCAGGGATTGCAATTTCGGGTTGCCTGTCCGCAAATCGAACTACATCGCCAACGATGAGCAAGCTCGGAGCAGCCAACCTGCGGGAAAACTGCAACTGACTGATAGTCGTGTGGAAGGTCTGCTGGTGCGGTGTGCTCGCCCGGGATATGATGACGGCGGGAGTATCGCCTGCCAACCCGGCAGCTTGCAGTTTCGTGGCGAGGTGTGCGTGATTGTGTCCCGGCATATAGATCACGAGAGTCGCACCGCTCCCCGCTAACTTCTCCCAATCAACGGCCTCACTGTTTGCGGCTTGATGGGCAGTCAGGAATACGACGGCCGACGACACGAGGCGATGCGTCAACGGTATGTGTACCGAAGCTGCTGCTCCGAAAGCGGCGGTTATGCCCGGCACGATCTCATAATCCACGTTAACCCGTCGAAGAGCTTCGATCTCCTCTCCCGCACGCCCGAAAATCATCGGATCTCCGGACTTCAAGCGGATTACCCGCAGGCCCGAATCCGCGAGAGCGATCATCAGAAAGTTGATTTCTTCCTGCTGGATCCTCTTTTCGCCACATCGCTTTCCGACGTTGTGGACCTGCGCTGTCGCTGGAATGAGCTTGAGGATCTGAGGGGACACTAACTCGTCATACAAGATTGCTTCCGCACTCTGAAGCAATCGCAGAGCCTTTACCGTCAGCAACTCTGGATCGCCGGGGCCCGCCCCTACGAGAAAGACTTTCCCTTTCATGCTTTCTCTCCCTGGGACACGAGTTCGGCCGCGAATTCGCGGTGCTCAGACAAAGCTGCCTCTACCGCTTCCCTGCTCGCTAGCGAATGAAGGAGATCGAGCTTGCGTTCTTTCTCGAGGTCACTGTCCAGAATCCGCTTGCGGGTTTCCCCCAGTTCGGCCACCCACGTGGCGTATCCAGGTCCGAACTGCTTTTCCAGTTGTTGCCGGATCTTCTGCGCCAACGACGGACTCTGTCCGGCTGTCGACACTGCGATTTGCAGATCACCACGTCGAACGATCGAGGGATAGAAGAAGTCGCAAAGATCGGGGACGTCGACGACGTTGCAGAGTACACCGAGCCGCTGCGCCTCGTGATACACCCGTTCATTCAGGGTGCGCGAGGCGGTAGTAACTACCACCAGGAATGCTCCATGCAAATCGTTGTTGGCGAAGGCACGCAGTTCCAAGTCGATTTTTCCAGCACGAGCCCATTCGCGCACCGCGGAGGTAGCATCGAGAGCGACTACTCGGATGCGGGCGCCAGTTTCGAGCAAGCCGGCAATCTTCGGTTCGCCGACTTTTCCGGCTCCGACGATCACGACCTGTCTTCCGGTCAGCTTCATGAACATTGGGAATAAGCTAGTCACCGATACCTCCTGCCAAGTGCACCAGATTTTGCGGAGAGGGCAGATCGCGGGCGACAGGTGGAAAGTTTTCTCCCGCCAGAAACTGTCGTAACTGAGTGTCGCTGTGACGCGCGAAAAAGCCGCGCAGGTTCTCCGATGGTTCTCGATCAGCGAGATAGCGGTCCAGGAGGCGTTCGAGCGCCTCGGGTACCTCCGTTGCGAGGCAGCGATAACCTACGGGCCGAGCCGTTGACTGATGCAGGCCTAACGCGCCGCCCACGCAAAAGTAGTAAGCGTCGGCCAGACTGCCATTGACTTTGATCTTCTTGCCTTCGATGCCGATGTCGGCGATCCAGTGCTGTCCGCAGCTATTGGGGCAGCCAGTGACGTGGAGTTTCAGGTGCTGATCGAAACCTGGCAGGCGCTCTTCCATCTCCTCAACCAACCAGCGCGAGAAACTCTTGGTTTCTGTGATGGCCAGTTTGCAGAACTCGGTTCCGCTGCACGCTACTGTGCCCCGGGCAAATGCCGAACTGCTTACCTGGAATCCGATCTCGTTCAGTTCGCTGGCTAAGACGTCGGCATTGATCGTAGGTACGTTAACGATCAGCAAATTTTGCATGTTGGTGGCGCGAAGTTCGCCGCCCGCGTAACGCTCAGCAAGATCGGCAGCCGACTGCATCTGGTCGGCAGTGATGCGACCCCGCAGTACAACGGCTCCGACGTACGAGAGTCCGGGCTGCTTCTGTGCATGAACGCCGACGTGATCACGATAGACGTCATCGGGCGGATGCTCTTCCGCCGCTGGATCGAGACGGAAACCCATGCGCTGGTGCAATTCGTCGAGGAAACGCTCGGCTGTCCACCCATGGCGCAGGAAGAGGAACTTCATCCGCGCGCGCTCGCGGTGCTCGCGCAGAACTTCAGAATCGCGAAACAGTTCAGTAATTGCCTTGATGACCGGCACGACCTGATGTTGCTGCACAAATGCATTCAGGCGCGCAGCCAGGTAGGGCTCGGCCGACAGACCGCCGCCGACACGGAGGGAGAACCCAACCTCCCGCTTCCCTGCTACGGTTCTGGTAGTAGCAGTCAGGCCGATGTCATTGATTTCCGGATAGGAGCACCAGGAGTGGCATCCCCCGATGGAAATCTTGAACTTGCGGGGCAGGTTATAAAATTCCGCATTTCCCGCCAGCAACTGGGAAGTCTCAAGGACAAATGGTGAAGCGTCGATAATCTCCTCGGCGTCAACCCCAGCCACGGGGCATCCAGTGACGTTTCGCACAACGTCGCCGCACGCTCCGGTTGTATTCAGGCCGACCCGCCACAAGCCTTCAAGTACCTCAGGGAGAGCCTCGATGGTGACCCAATGCAGTTGAATGTTCTGACGGACGGTGAGATCGGCGATTCCGTTGGCGTAGTGTCGGGTGAGGTTCGAGATGGCGCGTAACTGATGGGAGGTCATGATGCCATTGGGAATTCGGATGCGCACCATGAACCGCTGTAACGCGCGCCCGATGCCTCCCTGGCCGCCCGTGACGCCAGCACCGTCGCCCTGCGTGTAAACGCCCCACCAGCGGAAGTACGTGCCGATCCATTCAGAGGGAATGGAGTCGAAGCCATCGCGAGCGAAGCGGCGAATCTCGTCCAGTCCCTCCCACGGATTCTTTGCGCGCTTGAGGCGCTCTGCGCGCTGCGCCGTGGTCTCTTTCTTTGCAGTTGTGGTCGTCTGGTTCATTCTCTGTTTTGGAGCAATAAAAAGCCCACCGCCAGAATCGTCTGGCGGTGGGTTGATGAGTGCTTATCTTAAGAAGAAATTCTTAGGTCAGCAGCCTCCCCGCGCCAGAGCGCACGCATCCACAACAACAGCAACAGATGCAGCAGCACGTCGCGCGAAGATGGGAGCTACTTGACATTCGAGGCTAGATTCTACGGGCTGTTCTGGCCCGCGTCAACATTACTGTTCTCGGCCTTAGACTCAAAATTTCGATAAAAGGAATCAGAATTTTTGTGGCTAGAGGCATTCTGGCCGTCGACACTGTAAAATCAGCGACTTAGCTTCTTCATTGATACTCGACAAAGAGGTTTCGTTGCGTTCCCAACCTGTGCTGCCCTTGATCCCGCAAGAAAGGTCGTGCCCTCATATGAAGCGTTTTGCCGCCCTTTTCGCCCTCTTCCTTCTTCTGGTGTGCTGTATCCCAGGACTGTCCCAAAACGTCACAGATCCTTATAAAGCCACACTTGATCGACTCAACTCGCTTACTCGCCAACCAGAATCTGAATGGCGTTTTCATAGCGACATCCCTCATCCGGAAGATCCGGGTTTGAACGACTCTGATTGGGGTGTATTCACTGTAAAGAACATGTCGGGGCCCGGAGGTCAGCACACCAACGAGGAGCATTGGACGGGAACGCGAGTTTTCCGGCGTTGGGTGCAGATTCCCGAGAAGATCAATGGCTATGCCACGCAGGGATCGCGGGTGTGGTTGGACCTGCGCTTCGGAAGTTCGGGTAGCCTGATGATCAGGGTGTTTTCGAATGGCGCAGTCCTCCACCGTGGTGATGACGACAGTATTCTGCCCGTTCTCTTGACGGAGAACGCGCAACCGGGACAGAAGTTCCTGGTGGCGGCACGCATCGTCGCCGGAGATGCGGTCCAGTTGGAGTTCGTCCACAGCGAACTCACGATTGATGCGCCGAAAATGCGTCCGGACCCGGCCCGCCTTCGTCTGGAATTCCTGGCAGCGCGGCCTATCATCGCGGCTTACGAAGATGGAAAAGCGGAGCGTGAACGCCAACTGGAAGCAGCGCTCCAGGCAATTGATTTTGCTTCTCTCGCCAGGGGAGATCAGGCAGCATTCGATACAGCACTGAGTTCGGCGCAAAGCAAGTTGCAGGTGCTCAGGCCGTGGTTGCAGCAGTTCACGATTCGCGCCGTTGGTAATTCGCATATTGACATGGCGTGGCTATGGCCGTGGACAGAAACCGTGGAAGTTGTTCGCAACACGTTCCGGAGTGTGCTCGACTTGATGCGGGAGTATCCGGATTTCAAGTTCACCATGTCGTCTGCCCGGACTTATGAGTGGATGCAGGAGAAGTATCCGGATCTGTATCACGAGATTGAGCAGCGTGTGAAGGAAGGGCGCTGGGAAATCATCGGTGGAATGTGGGTCGAACCTGACCTGAACATGCCCGATGGCGAATCGCTGGTGCGGCAGATTTTAGTGGGAAAGCGATATTTCCAGCAGAACTTCGGCGTGGATGTGAAGATCGGATGGAATCCTGACTCCTTCGGTTATAACTGGCAACTGCCACAGATCTACAAGCGATCGGGGATGGACTATTTCGTGACTCAAAAACTCATGTGGGCGCATGAGTTCACTACGTTTCCATATAAGTTTTTCTGGTGGCAGGCGCCTGATGGCAGCCGTCTGCTGACCTATTTTCCGCACGACTATGCCGATCCCATCGATGCAGAACCTTTAGGGAATCAAGTTGCTGTCTGGATGCCCTCGATCTATGGGCCGAGGATTCCCGACAAGCCCGAGATGATGCACCTGTATGGCGTAGGCGATCACGGTGGCGGGCCGACTCGGGTCATGCTCGATCATGCCGAGCAAATGCGCGCTCCGGATTTCGTTTTTCCCAAGCTGGAGTTCAGTTTTGCCAGCGAGTTCTTCAGCGACATGGAGAAGAAGCTGCCTTGGATGCAGATACCAACCTGGGATGGAGAACTCTACTTTCAATATCACCGCGGGGTATTTACGACGCAGGCCGAGACCAAACGGCGGATCCGGCGCTCGGAAGAGAATGTACTGAATGCGGAGAAATTCGCGTCGCTGGCGTCGTTGTACGGACGGGCTTATCCCCAGGGCGTAATGACGCAGGCATGGAAGAGCCTCTTATTCGATCACTTCCACGACATCATGCCGGGCTCAGGGATCGGGGTGAATTATCTCGACGCCGAGCGAAACCTAAACAATGTGGACCGCGCTGCCAATGACATTACCTACGCCTCGCTTCGTGAGATTGCCGCCCATGTGAATACAAATGGCGAGGGGGTACCGCTGATGTTGTTCAATTCCCTTTCGTGGCCACGGACCAATGTGTCGGAGGTGGAAATCCAGTTGCCCGCTCCTGCCCGACAGATTGAGGTCGTCGACTCGAATGGAAGACTGGCAGAAACTCAATTGCTTTCGATGGACTCCGACACGCATCGTGCCCATTTTCTTCTCCTGTCGAATACGCCGTCTTTGGGCTACACGACTTATTTCGTTCGTTCAGCGACGTCGGGAGCACCGGTCCGCTCCCTGCTAAAAGCAACGGCCGAGACAATGGAGAACGAGTTCATCCGCGTGAAGATCGACTCGCAGAGCGGGTGCATGACCAGCCTGTTTGATAAACGCGGCGGAACGGAGGCTCTCGCGCCCGCCGAAACGGGCACAGGAGGGCCAAAGAAGTCGACATGCGGCAACCTCCTGCAGACGTTTGTCGATAAGCCGAAGCAGTGGGATGCCTGGAACATTGACGCGGATTTCGAAAAGCAGCACTGGGATCTGGACAAGGCCGATGAGGTCAAACTCGTGGAAAGTGGTCCGCTGCGGGCAGTGATTCGGGTGAAGAATCACTTCCAGAACTCGACATTCGTCCGGGACATCACCCTGTATGCGGGCGTGCCGCGGGTCGATGTGAAAATGCAGGCAGAGTGGCATGAGAAGCATATTCTGCTGAAGATCGCATTTCCTGTGAGCTCGCATAGCGACAAAGCAACTTACGAAATCCCTTACGGATCGGTTGAGCGGCCGACAACGCGCAATACTCCCGCCGAGCAGGCGCAGTTTGAAGTTCCGGCATACCGATGGGCTGACATATCCGACGCGAGCCACGGGCTGAGCCTGCTGAATGACTGCAAATATGGATACGACGCCAAAAGCAATGTTCTCCGGCTGTCGCTGTTGCGGTCAGCCGAATGGCCTGATCCCCATGCAGATGAAGGCCATCACGAGTTTACGTATTCGCTTTATCCGCATGGAGGTGGCTGGAAAGACGCGCTGACGATTCGGCGCGGCTACGAATTGAACTATAAGCTGATCGCGCTTACTCCGGGCAAACATGAAGGGAAACTTCCGGCCGAGTATTCGTTCGTGCAAACGAAGTCGGATAACGTCATCGTGACCGCTGTCAAAAGAGCTGAAGACGATAACGCAATAATGATCCGGTTTTTCGAATGGGCGGGGAAACAGGGCGACGTGGCGTTCCAGCTGCCGACGGGCGCAAGTTCAGCTTCTGAAACCGATTTGATGGAGAAGCCGTTGAGCGGTTTATCCCTTGCGAACGAGACAGTGGAGGTGCCGACAAACCCCTATGAGATCAAGACGTTCAAGGTGCAGTTTTCCGGTATCCCTGCTGAAGCGGGGGATAGCAGGCCATGACTGTGAAGGCAGCACTGGGAGTCGACATCGGCGGCACCAAGGTTGCGGTTGGCGTGGTGAGCCGCGAGGGCGAGATACTCGCTCAGCAACGTGCGCCCATGGTTGCTGACGGTTCGGCTGAGGCCGGGTTCGACGCTGTTACTCGCGCGATTGACTCCATGTCGTCGAGCACGACACTGGAAATCGAGAGGATCGGGATTTGTGCTCCAGGTCCGCTAGATCCAAAGCGCGGCATTGTTCTGAATCCGCCGAATGTTTCCTGCTGGCGAAATTTTCCTTTGGCTGATCGAGTGAGCGCGAAGTACCGCGTGCCTGTAACGGTCGACAACGATGCCAACGCCGCCGCTCTTGCCGAGACTCTCTGGGGCGCCGCGCGAGGCTTCCGCTATGTGTTCTATTTGACCATCGGGACCGGGATTGGAACGGGCATCGTGTTCGATGGTTCCATCTATCATGGCAAGACCGGTTCTGCAGGTGAAGGGGGGCACGTCAGCATCGACTATCGGGGGCCCGTCTGCGCTTGCGGCAAGCGCGGGTGCATCGAGATCCTTGCCGCAGGTCCTGCCATTGGCGCGCGCGCAAGAGCGAGAATTGCTACAGAAACGTCGCGAGGTTCGTTGCTGCTTTCGTTGGCAGGAGGCGATATCAACACCGTGACCAGCGAGACCGTGGGCCGCGCTTATGCACAGGGTGACGCGCTGGCCAAAGAGATTCTGCTCGACACGGTCGAACTGCTTGCACCGTGGCTGGGCAATATCGTTGATCTGCTCGATCCGGATGTGGTCGTGATCGGCGGAGGGGTCGCCGCCATGCTTAAGCCGTTTTTCGAGGAACTCAAAGGACAGCTTCCGAACTGGTGTGTGAACCCACACGCATCAGACGTTCCGCTTGTGATCGCACGTTACGGGGCTGACGCCGGGATCGCTGGTGGCGCGGCCCTTTGTTACGGTGATCGTCACTAGTTCAGGAGCCTTAACCATATCATCGAGGACGCAAATGTTCTTGCCGCGATCATGCAAGGGAATTTTTCTTCGAGTGTGCATTGTGTTCGGCATCAGCGACACCGGGTTGCTCTATAGCCAGGAGATGCCGAAGGCTCCGCGGGCTCAGGTGTTCAGTCTCACTCCATCGCCCGGATATTTCACAGAGCCCAGCGTTGCGGTAAATCCTGCGAATCCACAACAGGTGGTCGCAGTGTTTCAGGATAATGCGCATGCAGCGTATTCAGAGGATGGGGGGGCATCATGGCAACTGGCCGAAGGCGTTGATCCGAAGAATTACCGAGTTTCTGGAGATGTTTCCACTGTCTTTGATAATCAAGGTCACGCGTTCATCTGCTACATCGCGTTCGACAAGCTCGGCACTTTTAATTACTGGGCACATGGAGCAACGCGCAACGGCATCTTCGTTCGGCGATCACTTGACGGCGGGAAGTCGTGGGAGGCCGATCACATTCCCGTAGTCGAGCAGCCGACTGCGGATGGAATTCCGTTCGAGGATAAGCCTTATATTGTCGCCGATAATTCCAAAAGCAAGTTCACTGGAAACTTGTACGTCGGTTGGACCCGATGGCGGCTTACCGACTCGCAAATGGTAATCTCGCGCTCGACGGACGACGGGAAGACGTGGTCGGTACCAGTCGAGATCGATGCGCATCCAGGCCTGCCGCGAGATGACAATGGTGCCGCCGAGGGCTTTGATGGCGCAGTGGCCCCCGATGGGACCCTTTACGTGGTCTGGAGTCAGGACGATGATCTGATGTTCACTTCATCGCGGGACGGAGGAAAAACCTTCTCCCGTGCGCGTCCGATCATTCATACCGCGCCGATCATGTTTGCGATTGAGACACTGGACCGCGCGAACGGATTTCCGCAGATTGCTGTGGACTCCGCCAGCAAACGCATTTACGTGACCTGGAGCGATTACCGCAACGGGGATCTCGATGTGTTCATCTCAAGCTCGGATGATGGCGGCAAACATTGGACCCCTGCCGCCAGAGTAAACAATGACCGGGTGCACGATGGGGCTGAGCAGTTCTTCCAATGGCTTGCCGTTGACCCGGTGGATAGCTCTGTGAATGTGATCTTCTACGATCGACGGAACCATCCCGGTAATCGTAAGCAGATTGTTGCGCTGGCGCGCTCCACCGATCATGGGCGCACATTCGACAATTACGCCTGGACCGACGAAGCCTTCGAAGCTGGAGGGCTGTTCTTCGGCGATTACAGTGGCCTGGCTGCGTATGGTGGGCGCGTATACGGAGTCTGGACGGAAGAGCCCACGGCGCCGCCATCGGAAGACAAAAGCAAATCGGAGGAAGGCAAAGAGGCCAAACCGCAACCTCGGGGGACAGTAGTAAAAGTGGGAACTGCAGATTTCAGGGAGACCGCAAATGCGAAAACGTCGAGGTCCACCTTCTAGGCTTCCGGTGCATGGGCCTGGTCAAGGACACAGACTGCGGGATTCCTCCCGGCTGCTTACTCCGTGCTCAACTCATCGATGACGCTTCCGGTCGCATCCAGTAGACGGATCTCCATAGGAAGCAAGCCGGAGGCATGGGTTGAGCAACTCAGGCATGGGTCGTAGGCCCGCACGACGGCGGAGACGCGGTTCAGCATTCCCTCGGTAAGCTTTGTTCCGTCGATGAAGTGCTCAGCGACCTGCTGAACGCTCTTGCCGATCGCCAGATTGTTATGGCCAGTGGCCACGATGAGATTGGCCCAAGTAATCGCTCCCTCTTCGCTGACCTTGTAGTGATGGATCAGCGTACCCCTGGGGGCCTCAATCATGCCGACACCTTCAAGTGCGTTCACGCCTGCCGTAGCCCGTGTATGGGTATCCAAGATGCGCGGATCCTCCAGCAACGCTTCGATCTTCTCTAAGGCATAGACAATCTCTACCAATCGTGCGTAGTGATACAAGAAGGCGCTGTTTGCGACCGTGCCGAACCGTTGATGGAACTCTTTGAATGCGGCATCCGCCTTAGGTGTTCCGCATTGGCTGGCAACATTCAGGCGCGCGAGGGGCCCCACCCGATACACGCCGGCGGGATATCCCGCCCGCTTGAAAAATGGAGCCTTTAGATAGGATTCGCGGAGGCTGGCTTCGCCGATGTGCTCGGAATAGTCGTCGGCAGAGACAAAGTCTTCGACCACGTCGCCATTTGCATTTCGGAAACGTAAGCCACCGTCGTAAAGTTGCAGATTCCCTTTGGAATCGACGAGGCCGGCATACATGGTCGGAAACGAACCAAAAAACTCGATTTCTTCCTTATAGTTGTCCATCGCGCGCTTGAAGAAATCAAGAGTTCTTTGGGCAATACCCATAGCGCTCGGCAACTCGGAAAGAATACGGTCACGGGTGCCCCCGGAAAGCGGCGTGGCGACGCCGCCGGGAACGATCCAGGAGGGATGCACCCTCTCCTGCGCAAGTCCTTCTACAATAAGCAGCCCAAACTTCCGCAACTCGATGCCATCGCGTGCGAGCTCCGGGTGGCCCGCGATCACTCCGAGCACATTTCTTGAGGCTGGGTCAGAATCCATCCCTAACAGGAAGTCGGGAGAGGACAAGTAGAAGAAGCTGAGAGCGTGCGACTGCACAATTTGCGCGAAGTGGATAAGTTCGCGCAATTTTCGTGCGACCGGGGGAATCCGAACAGCCATGATGAGGTCACAGGCTTTCGCGGACGCCAGCAAATGACTGATCGGGCAAATGCCGCAGATGCGTGCGGTGATCCCCGGCATTTCATAAAAGGGGTGCCCCTCAGTGAATTTCTCGAAGCCGCGCACTTGAGTTACGTTGAATTCCGTGTTTGCCACATGCCCCTGATCATCGAGCTGAATCGTGATCTTGGCGTGTCCCTCGATGCGGCTCACTGGTTCGATGGTGATGCGCTTCATCCCACGCTCCTTATCCGAACTTTACCTTCAGATTGCCGTTGGGCTTCTTGCCGTCCAGCAGATCGTTGATCACTCCGACAATGGTTTTCGAAGGAGGCGGGCAGCCGGGCAGACAAATGTCAACTTTTACGAATTCGCGCAGCGGGCGGGCCTGTTTCAGCAAGGCAGGAACGTGATCATATGGCACGCCCTTTTTTTCGTCGGCGCCATCCACATACACCCTCTGCAGCAACTTCTGAACCGGAATTGAGTTGCGCATTCCCGGTACGTTGCCAGTAACAGCGCAATCACCCATCGAGATGAGAATATTGGTGCGCAGGCGGATCTTATGCACTTTGTTCAGATCATCCTGTGAACTGACCGCACCTTCTACGAGGGTGACATCAACGTCTTCGGGGAATTCCTGGGCATCGACTAATGGGCCGTAGACCAGGTCGATCTTCCGACCTAGGGAAATGATCGCGGCGTCCATGTCGAGCAGAGACATATGGCAGCCGGAGCATCCGTCGAGCCAAACTGTGGCGACCTTCACCTTCTTCATACCTGCACCCCTCTCCGGTGCACCAGTGAGCTCACGGCATCGATCTTCTTGACCATCTCCTCGACAGCCCAGCCCTTTTCCGCGAGCGCACCTGTCGGGCAAGCATGCACGCACTTGCCGCAACTGGTGCAACTCGAGGCGTTGCCCCAGTTTTCATTCATTTCGCTCACCACGCGAGCGTGAATCCCTCGTGAAGTGATTTCCCAAACGTGTGCACCTTCGAGTTCGGCACAAACGCGCACGCAGCGAGTGCAAAGGATGCAACGGTTGTGATCGAGAACGAAGCGCGGGTGCGACATGTCGATCGAGAGCTTCGGGAAGTTGTAGGCGAGTCCTACGGTAGCGATTCCCAGAGAACTCGCCATCGACTGGAGTTCGCAATGGCCATTGGATACGCAAACCGCACACACGTGATTGCGCTCGATCAGGAGCAATTCCAAGGAAATGCGCCGGTAGCGTGTGAGCTTGGGAGAATTGGTCGTCACCGACATACCTTCCTGGATCGGCGTGGTACACGCGGGGAATAGCCGTTCGGAACCGGAAACCTCGACCAGGCAGATGCGACAAGCCCCCACTGCGGTAAGACCGTCAAGATCGCAGAGCGTAGGGATGTATTTACCGTTGGCCTTGGCCGCCTGCAGGATCGTTTGTCCCTCAAGGGCACTGATCAGCTCTCCATCGATGCGGATCGATATTTTCTTCTGTGACAAAGTCTGCTCCTTCGGCTCAGCGCTAGCTCACATTCACGGCTTTGACGTCACACCGCAGACAACGGCAGGTTTCATCCTTTGCCTCTGCGTCGTTCAGTCCAGGTACAACCTCATCTTGCGAACGGACCCGAGCGGAGGGCGGTAATGGCTGACCCGTGTGACGGTGATTGGGACTTGGTTCCTCCGGCGCAATCTGACCGTACTCAAACTGGGGATAGAGATTCTGCCAACGATCGGCTTCCATCAATTGCAGGTCGATGCTGCGGGCTGCCTGCTTGCCATAGGCCATCGCATTCGATACGTTCGACGCGCCGGTCACGAGGTCGCCTCCCGCATAAAACCGTGGCCTGCTGGTTTCGAGCGTGAACCGGTTCACCTCGATCGTCCCACTCTCCTTGAGAACCAGTCCGGAGGCCCGGCAAAAATCGAGGTCCACTGTTTCTCCGATCGCGAAGATAACCGAATCGCAGTCAAAGCGCTGGATTTCGTCAGTCGCAACCGGTTTTCGACGGCCAGATGAGTCATATTCCCCGAGACGAGTCTTGACGATTTCAATGGCCTTCACGCTACCCTTAGAGTCGCCGATGACACGATGCGGCGCCGCGAGAAAGACAAACTTCGCGCCTTCTTCCCTAGCTGCCCGTGTCTCCTCTTCAATCGCCGGCATGTCTTTGCGTTCGCGACGATAGAATACTGTTACGTCGCAGCCCTTGCGCAATGAAGTTCGCGCTGAATCGATAGCGGCATTGCCACCGCCAATCACAGCGACCCGCTTGCCGAGATTCACTTCCTGGCCCGATGCGACAGCTTCGAGGAAAATGAGGGCCGGATAGACTCCTTTTAACTCTGTCCCGGATTGATAGACCCAGGATTCCTTCCACGTGCCAATCGAAAGGAAGATCATGTCGAAGTGGTCGTCAAGATCATTCAAGGCAAGGTCAACGCCGACGCGCGTATTGAAGACGAACTTCACGCCCAAGCGTTCAATGAGTTCGATTTCTCTCCGCAGAATGGATTTTGGCAACCTGTATTCTGGCAGTACGAAGCGGAGCATCCCGCCAGCTTCGGATTTGCTGTCATGAACCGTAACATCGTGTCCGAGCATGGCGAGATAGAACGCTGCCGTGAGGCCGGCTGGGCCGGCACCCACGACGGCAATCTTGCGCCCGGTGGCTTCGAGCTTTCGTGCGATGATTTGGCGCACGATTGGCTCGAATTTGTCGGAAGAGAACATCGAGTCTGCGATGAAACGGTGAACTTCACGCATGTTCACGGCCTGGTCGAGTGTCTGGCGGCGGCATCGGCTGTCGCACGGATGCTGGCACACCCGCCCCGTCGAAGAAGGCAGAGGATTATCGAGGATCACGGACAGGAAGGCTTCTTCCAACCGGTCCTCTTTGTAGAGTTGCAGGAACCGTGGAATGTTCATGTGCAGCGGGCAACTGTTCTCGCAAGGCGACAGCGCCAGCTCTTCACACACGCCAGCCGTGCACCGGTTGGCCAGGATGTGATCTTCGAATTCGTTCCGGAAGTGCCGCAGCGTGGTGAGTACAGGATTGGGCGCGGTCTGTCCGAGTCCACACAGTGAGCAATCGCGGATGTAACGGCTCAATTCATCGAGGATCTCGAGGTGATGTGTCGTCCCCGCGCCCTCTGTGACGCGGTTCAGAATTCGCAGGCATTTGTTCAACCCAACCCGACACGGTATGCATTTTCCGCATGACTCTGAGTGAGTGAACTCGATGAAGTAACGGGCGACGTCGACCATGCAATTGTCTTCGTCCATTACCACCATGCCACCGGAGCCCATGATGGAGCCGAGCTGTGCCAAATTCTCGTAGTCGACGGGCGTATCGAACATCTCCTGCGGAATGCAGCCGCCTGAAGGTCCTCCAGTTTGGATCGCCTTTACCTGCCGCCCTGCCACCGCACCTTCGCCGATGTCATAGATGAAGGTCTTGAGCGGTGTTCCAAGCGGCATTTCCACCAAGCCGGTATTCTTCACTTTGCCGACAAGCGAGAAAACCTTCGTTCCCGAGCTCTTGGCACTCCCCGTTTCCGTGAACCAAGCCGGACCGCGCATGACTATGGGGGCGATGTTGTACCAGGTTTCAACATTGTTGATGTTCGTCGGCTTTCCCCAAAGTCCGCGTTGCGCGGGGAAAGGAGGACGCGGTCGTGGTCTTCCGGCCTCGCCTTCCAAGGAAGCAATCAACGCGGTCTCTTCCCCGCATACGAAAGCACCTGCGCCCTCAACCAGTTCGATATCGAACTTGAAGCCTCGACCGAGAATGTTCTCTCCCAGGAGTCCATATTCCCTCGCCTGCTCGATCGCTCGATTCAGCCGGTGAACCGCAAGCGGATACTCGGCGCGCACGTAGATAATTCCCTCGGTCGCACCCATGACGTAGCCGCCGATAATCATTCCCTCAAGCAGGGAGTGAGGGTCGCTTTCAATCTCGTTGCGGTTCATATATGCGCCGGGATCACCCTCGTCGGCATTGCAGATGATGTACTTAGGTTCGGCCTTTGCCTTCGCGAGGAACTCCCATTTGTTGCCGGTGAGAAATCCGGCGCCTCCACGGCCGCGCAGCTTTGAGGCTTTGATTTGCTCAATCACGGCTCCCGGGTTTGCGTCGATCAAAACCTTATAGAGTGCTTGATAACCGCCGATGGCGATGTATTCTTCAATGTCGTCAGGATTGATAATCCCGCAGTTCCGCAAAACGATCTTCTTCTGTCCTTTGAAGAAGAGGATGTCGCTCCACGAAGGAACTTCCGGATAACCTTGCCCATAGCGTACATGGCCGGTAATGTGATCCCATTCTTCGATCTTGCAATAAACAAGGTCTGGAGTGAGATCGCCTTTGCTGATGTCGTGAAGAAGGCGGGAGGCGTCATTAGCCTGCACCTTTCGCAGGATGATGAGTGGGCTTCCCGGCAACCTTACACTGACGAGTGGCTCCTGAAAACAAGCGCCGAAACAACCAACCGGCGCCAAGACCAACGCGTGCCCACTCCTTTCCACCGCTTGGGCGAAAGCGTGATAGATCCCTTCGGCGCCGTTACCACGGCCGCAGGTTCCCATTCCGATGGTGACGCGTGGAACCGCGGGAACAAGCTTGGCCATCCCGGCCTCCCGCACAGCATTGAAGGCTCCGAAATCCAGAATTCGAGGCATGCTTACTCTCCCGCTCGGATGGTTTCGATTTCGCGCTGCAGGGTGCGTTCGGTTGCGTGTCCACAAATCCGGTGATTCACTTCGACGACGGGCGCCATGGCACACTGCCCGAAGCAGGCAACGGTGCGGACGGTGAACTGGCGGTCGGGGGTGGTCAGCAAGAGTTTGTCGGCTTCGTTGCCGTCACTCTCCTCGCCGTCAAGTCCGAGCCCTAGGTCGAGCCTTGCCCCTTGCAGAAGGTTGCGTGAACCGCGCGTGTGGCAGGCTGTACCCCGGCAAATGCAGATCGTGTTCTCACCTTGCGGTTGCAGATTGAACAGCGCATAGAATGTGGCCACGCTGTAGATGCGCGCCAAGGGAAGATCCAGTTTATTCGCGATGTATCGCAAGGTTTCGAGTGGGAGATATTTGTGGCGATTTCTTTCTTGCGCAGCCTCAAGAACACCGAGCAGCGCTCCGGGACGACCGCGGCGACTCGCAATCAACTTGTCGATGAAGACTTGTTCATCAACAGGAATACCAGGCGAGAGTGTTGGCATGGACACTCCTCCGCGCGCAATGCTAGCGCTCGCTTCAATGTAGCGATTATCGAGAGGGAGGCTCTGTCACTGGAAACACATGCGTCGGTGACATCAGTCACAGGGTGATAACACCGCGATGCAATCACTTGAGAGAAATGAGGAGTTTCTTCCCATCATCGGAATGGCTAGATGCCCTCGCGGACACGGCATCGCGCGGCCACCAGAATTACAACGAATTGGCTTTCGCAATCTTGCCCAACATGACGGCGCTTGGCTTCACAGTCCGCTTCTGAGTCTGACGATCAACGGCAATTAATCCAAACTTCGGTGTGAAACCAAAGATCCATTCGAAATTGTCGAGTAAGGACCAGCAAATATAGCCCCGGACCACTATGCCGTCATCCATGCATCGTTTCAGACCCGCCAAGGCACGACGGATGTACTCGATGCGGCGAGTGTCGTCCTCTGTGGCGACTCCATTCTCGGTGACGATGACAGGCACGCCGGATTCCTTCGCGGCAAAGCGAACGGTGTGCTCCAACGATTCGGGATAAAACTCGTATCCCATTTGGGTAAGCTCAGCGCCTTGCGGCGGAGAAAGAGCCTTCGATGCGATACGTGAGCGGGTATACGTCTGCACTCCAATGAAGTCGTCTTGCCTGGCCAGGTTCAGCCATGGACCGTAAACGTCCGACTGCTTTTCAGCGAAACGGCTGTCGGCACCTTCCGGTTGATCGTCTTCCATGGCGACAGTCAGCCCCACTGGGATATTCTTTGATGACTTGATCGCTGATTTCCCTTTGGTGTGCGCCGCCATCATGTTCTCGCGCGTTTTTCCTGCGTCCCCAATCAGGAAGCTGCTGAAGTCCGGGGCGTTCAAGTATTTGCGAAGAGCGCCCTTCTGCGCCGCCATGATCCCAGCCAGATCCATGCCCGCAGGAAGGTTCGGGAAATTGGCCCAGTGCAGCAAAGAAGGAATGTCGGGCTCGTTGAATGTGGCAGCGTATCCGATAAGGTCGCCGAGATGCGCTGTCGATTTCTCACAATAGCGCGCGAAGAGATCAGAGGACTCTGGATTCTCCCAGGCACCTTGATAAGCGAACCAGCGGGGTGCGGTGAAGTGAGAATAGGTAACCAGCGGAGTCAGGCCCCGACGGTGGCACGCCTCCAGCATGCGGCGGTAGTGTTCAAGTTCGGCGCGCGAGAAAGATCCTTTCTCGGGTTCGATCCGCGCCCACTCAATCGAGAAGCGATAGGCGTTGAATCCGAGGTCCGCCAATTGATTGATGTCCTGTTCATAAAGGTGGTAATGATCGCAGGCATCGCCGGATGGCTCTTTGTACATCGTGTTGGGCGCGCGTTCGAGTAGCCAGTTGTCACTGTTGATGTTATTGCCCTCGACCTGGTGGGCGGCGGTCGCGGCGCCCCAGAGGAAGTGGGCAGGAAACCTCCTGGGAGGGGCTGATGCACGACCCAATGGTTGCGCTACTGCTCCGCTTAAGAATCGACTGCTCAAGCTCGCGCCCAGGGCCAACTTCGCGCTCTTATTGATCCATTCTCTGCGGTTGATGGTCATTACCGTGCTCCCCCATTTACTTCACCTCAACGTCGTAGGTTCCCGATCCCACCCGAAGAACCAGTGCACCGTCTTGCGATTGAGTCTTGATTGGACTTCCACTTTCCATCACTTGATGCGCTCCCACCGCAGGCAGGAAGAGTTTCGCGGAGCTGTTCGGCGGGATGGTGACCTTCAACGAAAACGGACCTGTGGGGCTTCCCTTCCAGTCGCTGACGATCTTGCCGTACATTGAGTCATATTCTGCCCGAACCGAGGGCATCTTCGAATCGAGGTGCGGATGAATGATGATCTCTTTGAATGCCGGGCTGCTGAGGCTCGTATCGATCCCAGCCGCGTAACGATAGACCCAAGCGATCACCGATCCGAATGCGTAGTGATTGTAGGAGTTCATCGCAGGATCACCGGTATCGCCGTTCCAACGTTCCCACCACGTAGTAGCGCCTTTCGAGAGCATGTAGCCCCAGGAAGGGTAGGTCTCGTTGAGCAATAAGCGATACGCTACGTCGGAACGCCCATGATCTGCGAGCGTGAACAGCAAGAATGGCGTCCCCAGGAATCCGGTCGACAAGTGCCAATCGCGCGCCTCGATATCCTTTACCAGTTTCTCGACCATTGCAGGTTCGAGAGATTCAGGTGCCAGGTTCGTGTATAGCGTCACAACGTATGATGTCTGGGTCCCCGTTCCGACCGTGCCGTCGTCCTTTATGTAAGTCTTCTTATATGCGGAGCGGATGTTCTGGAGGAGTTCTCGATAGCGTTGAGCTTCGGATTCCTTGCCAATAGCGTGCGCCATCTCGGACATCATGTTTGCGATCAGAGCCCAATATGCTGTCGCGAGCAGTTCCTTGTCGGTGTTGGGGTCGGGAGCGAGCCAATCTGCGTAATTCGGCCCTAACCCATTCTTGCGAATGAAATCAGGATTCTGGCTTTGGATGAAGTCCATCCAGCGCTGCATGGCGCTCCAACTGCTTTCAATGACGGATCTGTCCGCGTACTGGATCCAGGTTGTCCAGGGAACGATGACTCCGGCATCGCCCCATCCCGGCGCGCCCACTCTGTTTTCCGTCCATGCCCAGCCACCTTCATCTCCAGACGGAATTGTGTTGGGCGACACGTTAGTGAATGCCCCTTGACTGCTTTGTGCGTCGATAATGTCTTGAATGAACTTCTGCGAGAATGCAGCCACGTCGAAGTTGTAGCTTCCGGTGCGCCAGAAGACGCCGGCATCCCCCATCCAGCCCAAACGCTCATCCCGTTGAGGACAGTCGGTGGGTATGCTTAGAAAATTTCCTCGCTGCCCCCATAAGCCGATTTCCCACATGTGATTGACGAGTTCACTGGAAGTCGTAAGTGTGGCGGCAGGCTGGCCACTAACACTGCTGGCAACCTCTCCCTTGAGCGTGTCTGCAGTTGGCGTGCCGGGATAACCTGTCAGCTCGACATAGCGAAACCCATGAAAAGTGAAGTGGGGTTCGAAGGTCTCTTCACCGCTTCCCTTCAGGATATATGTGTCCGTCGCTTCGGCGTTACGCAGATTCGTTGTGTAGATAGTTCCATCCGGATTCAGAATCTCTGCGAATCGCAGACGAACCTTTGTGCCGGCCGGGCCTTTGACCTTGAGCAGCACCCATCCCACCATGTTCTGGCCCATGTCGAAGACAGTGGCACCATTCGGCAAGGAGTTGACACTTTTCGGCTCTAATGTATCGACGACGCGGGCGGGTGCTGCGATTTGACTCGTAACCGCGATGCCGGGTGAATCGGTGACGATAACGTGACTCCAACCGGAGTCATCAAACTCCGACAGCTGCCATCCGGGTATTTCCAGACGCGCGTCATACGTCTCGCCGCCGTAGATTTCCGACTGCAGGATGGGAGAAGAGGCGGCCTTCCAGGAAGTGTCGGTCACCACTTGATCGTGCGAGCCATCTGAATAATTCATGTCGAGCTGGGCCCGAAACCGCCTCGGAGGCGTAAAGAAGTGCGCACCGGCCCAGGTAAGTGGACTTCCATACCAGCCATCGCCGACAAGAGCGCTGATCTCGTTCTTGCCGCGGTTGAAATACTCGGTGACATCATAGGTCTGATACAACACCCGCTTTCGGTAGTCCGTGAAGTCGGGCGTGAGCACGTCGCTGCCGATCCGTTTTCCGTTAAGAAAGACGCGGTAGCTGCCTAGCGCGGTAACGTACAATCTGGCGCTGGAAATCTGCTTCGCGACGTCAACGGTACGACGGAAGGAAGCTACCGGCTGGGGCATTGGCCCGGGATCACCGAGGCCGCGGTCACCCAAATCCGCAACCACATTCGTCGGCTGCCATGAATCGTTTGCGGCGGATGCCTGCCAGGTTTCTCCGGAAGGAATGCGCTGAATCGATCCGTCGACATCGGTTATTTTCACGAGCGCCGCGAGTGCAGCCTTCGTCGTCTGCGTGCGTGCCTCCTTCGGAACTTCCGGAGCAGTCACCGTGATCTCGACGAAGTTGTCTCCGACCTTCAACTGATCAACGATGTCACGACGGTCAAAGGCTCCCCAATCGTGCTTTCTTCCGATATCAACGTCGTTGACCTTCGCGGCATAGTCACCGCGCACCGCGACAAACAGGACCGCGCTGCGGGGTTGTCGGGAAAGAGGCACGTTCACACGGAATCGTGCCGCAGTCTTAGAGGCTACAGCGAGGGCATCCTGCCCCTTCGGCCATATCCAGCGGACGTTCTTGCGATCAGCCTCCTCTTCTGGGTTTCTCCAAGTAATCCAGCTTGCCTTCCAATCCTCCGGATGCAGCAAACCCATTTCCCACCAGGCGTTCTCGATCGAGTCGGCGGCCCGGCCCGCCGCATCCCACACCCGAACTTTCCAGTGATATCGCTTTCGCGACTGCAGGGCCGGCCCCTTGTAGGCGATGTCCACCGATTCGTCCGAGGTAATCTTGCCGCTATCCCAAACATCGGCATGACCGGAACGCAGGTGTTCAAGGCTGTTGGCCACCAGAATCTGATACGCAGATTGTTTCCAGTTGCGCTCGCGGCTATCACTCTGCCATGACAAGTGAGGAACCGATGCATCGATGCCCAACGGGTTCTCGCGGTATTCGCAGCGCAAGTGAACGGGTGCAGCCGACGCGGTATCCGCGAAGATTACGAGTACAACCAAGACTAGGATGAATGCGAAGAGGCTCTTTCGAAGAGAGGAGCTAGACATAGTCTTTTTTCCCAACGGCGCCGATGCTTTCACTCCGAAGATGGGCCTGTCAACTGCTCTACACTAATTGGAAGGCATTTCGCGATGTGAAAGATCTGCTCAGCCGGATACTGAAAAGACCCACAAAGGCGTTCCATGAAAGGAGCACAAGACGGGGCAACATTCAGCCCGGGAGAGGGTTTCGCCGTGCAGAATCCGGTACATGCCCTCGGCAAGTATGGCGCAGGTATTCTGATGCATCTTCAGGCTGCACGCCGCATATACGCTCGAATTTTCAGAGAAGCCCTCTATCGCGGTATCGATCCGGTGACAACGTCAGCGTTCAGTTCCGTGCACCATGCCGCGAAGCACCGTAACCGAGGCCGGGGGTAGTACATAGTTTGTATCTTGCTTTCCCTGCAGCGTGGTCTTTCCAGGCGGCCCGTCCGGGTCTGCGTACCCTTTTTTCCGGTTGGGATGCCACTGATATTGCTCTTTTCCAAATGTCGTCATTATGACGGTACCTGCAAGAAACGCTTGTCCACCGGCCGAGGAATTCTGGAATATGATGCGCAAAGCATGGGGGTGGTCGAAGTCCTTATTAACGAGCAGGAGGGACCATTGGCCATCTGGCCGGTGGAGAGCGTAAGACGTCACCAGCGCACGGCCATCAGAGTCCTTCACGTCGCTTGTCGAGCGATAGAGTTGATGCTCTGAATCTACTGGCTGAGACCATTCCTGCGTGAGAAGTTGAGCCGCAAAGAACTGCGAGGTAGGCCGCAAGATCTGGTATTGATCATCGACCATGAACATGTGATAGGTACCCCAACTGTTGGGGCAGATGGGATGTGGCGGAGAGTACGACAAAGCATGGTAATAGTGAGTGGATTGTCCGCCGGCAGTCAGAAAGCCGGCAAACGAGTCAGCGAGCCATAGCGCGCCGAAGATTTCGACTGACGCTTCCCCACCATGCGCGTTGGTCTCTGTGTCAAGCAGCGGAATGCCCGACGGCAATCCGTCATCCCGCCACACTTGCATGATGTGTTGAATGAGTTCGGGTTCCTGGTAAAGGTTCTTCCAGGGCGTTTCGCATCCGTCGTACGGATAGTGCTCGAACGACATGAACGAGAAATCCGCAAGGCGATGATGCGATTTCAAGTAGTCCAGAAATCGCCGCAGCCACGAGGTACTACCATGGGCGTCGGGCCAGACCTTTATGTCTTCGGTGACTCCCTGGAACGATGGTCCTCCCAGCTTGAAGCTAGCGTCGACCTGATGAGCGGCTTTTGCGAACTGCAAATAAAGAGCACCGTAGTCCTCGGGGAGCATGTATTGGCCGTCGGCCTCCTCTCCCATTTCGATATATGAGACCGGATAACCACGCTTTCTGATGTAGCTCAATTGGGCAGCCGCATCTTCCGGCGTGCTGTAAAGCAGCGCAACAGGCAGAATCGCGGGCATGCCACCAGTGATTCCGCTCGCGAAGAAGAGATCGAATCCCGGTTGGTCTCCGGACTCCATGTGGTCCGGCATGACGTACAAATCCGACGCCTCATGCCAGGGATCCACCGACGAGCACAGAGTCAGGGTTTGCTTTTGATCGGGAGAGTGGTGGACAAGATCGCTGAACCTACTGTTCTGGTCGACCGATCCCAGAGAAAGCTCCCGAATCGCATATCCAACACAGTTACGACGATCGGCGGAGCCATGGCTATCACAGGTCCTTGAAGAGTTTGTCATCCAGACGCGCACAAACTTCGTGAAAATTGGAGAAACTGACAAATGCAAGGTCGCATCTCCGCCCTTGCCGTCCGTGACTGATCCGCCAGGAAAGTCTTTCCACTCGCCTTTATCCTGCTCATCCATGGCGTCGCCATCACCCACCCAGTACTGCACTTTGAATTCGCGAGCATACGGATCGGCCCACTGGATACGAATTCCAGTGACACTTTCCTTCTTCTCGAAGGCAACAACCACCCACTGCGGATGAAGCGAATCACTCTCGCCGCTAAATTCACTGGCCAGATAAGGATTGCTTTTCCAATAGGTGTTCGTGTCTCCGTCGTCCAGACGCGAATAGCCGTCGAACTCCGTTCCTCCGTTACGGGTGAAACCGCGGTGAGGAAGTGAGTAGCCGAAGGAATGGCGGATCATCTCATCCGTCGGAGTACTGTCGCCGACGAAATAGCCTCTACCGGCAGGATCGCTCCATGTGCCCTTCGGATTCCAGTGCCAAGCCTGTACAAACAAATCGGTGTTCTGGCGATAACTGATCACCCCCCATCCGGCAGAGAGAACCTTTTGAACCTGATCTGGACGGAAGAAGACATCGGTCGCATTGCTCGGGACACGATCGACAGTCGAGCCTAAAGCCTGGCGCGGAATGAATCGGTTCACGATATGGTCAGCAGCGGCGTCGACCGTGACGGTTTGCGCACTCGCATCGCAGTTGGGAAAGACCGCGAGGCTAAGAATCAAGGTGGCACAAATTCGTGGTGACATCTGCATCATGAATCTCCCAAGTACCAGCTTCAAATGAACGCCAACGTCATATAACAGATCATGCGCGGACGGATCCGGCGCACCGCTTCGTTTTCATGGAGTGAGACGCGAGCTTGCGTTCTCCTCGTCCTGATGGCGCCCTGTATAATTCGCCATCTGCACTTCGATACGGACGGATGTCCCCAATGTTGATCAGGGTATTCAGAGACAAGACTACACTCGGGCACGCCGCAGCGGAGCAGGCGGCAACTGCGATTCGGCACTCCGTTACAGAACGCGGAGAGGCGCGCATCATCGCGGCCACCGCTGCTTCCCAGTTGGAATTTCTGGATGCGCTGACGAAAGCCCCCGCGATCGACTGGTCCAAGGTTGAAGTGTTTCATCTCGATGAATATATCGGGTTGCCGATCACGCATCCGGGCAGTTTTCGCAAGATGTTGATGGAACAACTGGTGAACAAAACTGGAATCCGTCGCTATCACCTGCTCCTCGGCGATGCCGCTGATCCTGGGGCTTCTGTACAGGAGACAAGCAGGCAGCTTGCATCGGCGCCGATTGACATCGCATTCCTCGGCGTCGGCGAGAATGGCCATATCGCTTTCAATGATCCGCCAGCCGATTTCAACACCGAAGAACCGTACATCATCGTCAATCTTGACGAAGCATGCAGACAACAACAAGTCGGCGAAGCATGGTTTGCGGACATCTCCCAGGTTCCAAAGCAGGCGATTTCGATGTCGGCAAGACAGATTCTCAAAGCGAGAGAAATTCTCGCCGTAGTCCCGGACAAGCGTAAAGCTGAGGCGGTGAAGGCGTGTTTCGAAGGAGAAATCAGCCCCATGGCACCTGCCTCCATTTTGCGCCGCCATCCGAATGCCACCGTCTATCTCGATACCAACTCAGCGTCGCTGCTGGGTCCAACGCTGAAGTCCGCGATTGATCGCGACTCTCAGGTGATCCTCCAGGCGTAAGTAAACCACAGGCAGAAGGCGGACCCGGTCTCGTTTTACGCAGAGTGCTCTCTCAGCAGGTGTGAGAGTCGCTCAGCCACGATCTTGTCCTCACCTGGTTGGAGCATGAAGGAGCACATGCTGAGGCCCGGCTTCCCTTCCCCACCACCGATGACGATCGCCGGCTTGGAGTTTCGCAGCAGTTTTGAAACTTCTTTTGGCGCGATCGAGACTCTCGAATCCCACGCGATGCGCATGTGCGGTACGTGATTTGCGATTTCGGGAGTGAAGTACTCCGTGCTGACACCCGGAATTTTCGTCAGCTCCTGCGAGATTCGTTCGAGTCGGGATTGCCACTCTCGTGCAAGAGCATCGTGATCTTCCTTTAGATAAAGCTCCAGCGCCTTAACCATCCCGATGATTTCCTCTTTGCCGACTTTCTGACTTCGCCCGAGTGTGTCCTCATGCGGGCTATTGTTCAGCAGGGCATAGGCGACCAGATCCTTGCGTCCGATCAGCAAGCCTGCACATTGCGGCCCGCGAATGGCTTTGCCGCCGCTGAAGGTGATCAGGTCGTATCCCATGTTGGCGTAATCCCAGAGATGCGATACGGGAGGTGTGTCAGCCGCGGCATCGTTCATACAGGGGATGTTGTATTGCTTGCCCAGCTTCACCCACTCATCGACTTTGATCTGGCCGTCGACATTCGCGAAGTTCGAGAAGTGCATCATCGCCGTCCGGTCGTTGACCGCTTGACGGAGTTCGTCCCGGGTCTCGACTTCGATCAGCTTCACTCCAGTGGATCTCAATTGATGATCAAACGGATTGCGGTGCGATTTCTGGATGATCACTTCCGACTTCATCCCGGACAGGTCAGGGAGCTGACGAATGAGGGCTTCGTTCTCGCCCGTGAGGATGCCGGCCAGCCCGGACTGAATTGCAGCCGCCGCGCCGGAAGTTACCAGAGCAGAATAGCCATCGGGAAGTTTGAGCATTTCCGTAATACGCTTGCCCGCGGCAACTTCGAGGTCTGGAATACTTACGAAGTGTTTGCCAGCCATAGCCATGACGGCTTCCAGTTCCGGACGGAGAACAGAACCGCCGAGCATCGTCATGGTGCCCTGGCAGTTGATCACGGTAGTCACGCCAAGCTCCTCGTAAGGGTTGCCGCTCTGACCGAAATCGCTCACGCCGGCGCTCCCTGGCGAGGCAACCTTGGGATACATCCGGCGGGGCGCAAATAGCGACGTCACCATCGCTGCGGCCGTTCCCAGGAATCCGCGGCGATTCCAGTTCGAATTCAGTTCCATGAGCGCCTCCTTGCTTTACTTGCGGGCAATGGCAGCGATGCAGTTGATTTCGACCAGCGAATCTCCAGGAAGCGCTGCCACCGCGACCGTAGTGCGCGTCGGTCCGCCGTGAGGGAAATAGGTGGCAAAAACTTTTGTCATTGCATCCCAATGCTCGATGTTGACCAGGAACACATTGGTTTGAAGGACCGTGTCCATCGTCCCGCCGCCGATTTCGACCATCTTCTTGACCTTATCCATCACCATGGTCGTGTGGGACTCGATCGTCCATTCCTTTTTATCGCGCGAGTCGTGCGCACCTTGCCCGGATATGTAGATGAGGCCGTTATGAAGGACAACCGGCATGATGACCTCTTTTTCGGTACCGGGCTTGCCTTCGCCATTGAGTTTGCGGATGGTGCCTGCATCCGAAACATTCTGCGCCATTCCACGGCTGACTCCTGCCGCAGCCGTGAAGCCAACCGCCGAGAGAACGGAACCGAACCGCATGGCAAATGTCCTTCGAGTAGACGTGAAGTTCATATCAATGCTCCTTTAATTTTGAATTCTCGCTTTAATTACAAGGTCGCGGTACTAAACGCTGGCCACTGACTAGACTGCAAGTCTTGCAATATGCGCTCCTGGTCTACCGTTTCCGTTAACGAGTGTAGAACGTGACACAGAGATATCCGTCTGATAGCCGAGTTCAGCCGATATCTTGCGCCCCGCTGCTTGAATCAGCGGCGCTAACTGGCGCAAACGTGTGACCGGCATCCGAAATGCCGGCGCCGTGATGCTGAGACTCGATTGCACACTTCCAGTATGGTCCCAAATCGGAGCAGCAACACAACGAATGTGGAGCTCGTGTTCTTCCAGGTCAGACGCGAATCCATTCTTGCGGACGCGATACAACTCCGTCTTCAGTTCCTGCAGGTTGCCTACTGAATTTGGCGTGAGACGTTTAAGTTCGAGATGCGGCAGCACGCGGTCCTGCTCCTCCGGAGGCATGTAGGCCAGCAAGACCTTTCCCACTGCGGTGCAGTAAAGCGGAACGGAAGCGCCGAGGCGCGAATAGATACGCAGGGGCTCTGGGGAATCGAGCTTCTCGACATATACCGCAGACAACCCGTGGCGCACCGTCAGGTGAATGGTTTCTCGAGTCTGCTGATTCAGCTCGCGCAAGTAGGGCAGGCTCAAGCGTCGGATATCGAGTTGTCCGGCGGCGGCCTGCCCGATCGAGAAACACGCGATACCCAGACAGTGCGTGCCCTCTGCATCACGATTCAGAAATCCGGCCGTCACAAGATTCGCCAGGAAGCGATGAACGGTACTCACCGGCAGTCGTGATACAGCAGCCACCTGCTTCGCGGTCAGTCCCCGGGGGGATTCGCTGAAGAGGTGCAAAATCCGCAGTCCGCGCTGTAGGGCAGTAATGTCGTAATTTCGCTTGGGACGTATGATCATTGTGATCTCGCAAAATGAAAACGCTGGATTATCTGATGAAAATCGGTTTTGTGCAACTTGAGGCACGGGTGTCTGCTTTTGAGTCCATTGATAGACATTCACCTTTCGATAAGAGCGACACGCCAAAGAGAGGTCTTATTGGACACATCGAATCGGGTTGGGCTGCAAATCGAAAGCTCCCTATAACGAAATGAATCCAAATAAAACGAAAGATTTCGATTTGCCTGACGAAGATTCTGTGATATACCAGCGTCCACGCGCGACTGCGTATTCCTCAAATCCTCGCAAATGCCCAGGACGCTTATATTCCTGCTTCTGTCGATGCCCAATCTTTGGGCCCAGGATAGAACTGTCGACGCGACCTGGCTACACCGGTATTTGCCGACGTTAAGCGAGGTCCAGACTGACCTCTCTTCCCCAAGCTGTCACTATCGGGCGGCCTTCGGATCGGGCGATCTGGACAATCGAATCCTGCGAAGTGTGACACGCTTCGCTGAGATCACTCTTGATGGTCCTGGAAGTTGCCGGAAGATTGTCTCTGAACGCGAAGAAGAGATTGATTTCGTCCTTCAGGGAACAGGAACTTTGCAGGTTGGTGGAGAGACCTTCCCACTCCGCGCGAACGATTTCGTGTATCTGGCTCCCGGGTTGACGCACGGACTGAGTAATAGCTCAAAGCAGTCTTTACGCGTGCTGGTTGCGGGTTTCAAGATTCCGACACGCATTGCGCTCAGCGCATCACAGCCACACCCCAGAATTGTCAATCTGGAAGACGTCAAAGAGGAACCTGTGCAGGGCCACCCTACGTCCGTTCTCTACAAGTTGCTGGTCGGCCCACGAACGGCAAAGCGCGACGCGATCGACGACGCATACGTAATCACGAGTTTCTTCTGGATGGACTTCGCCCCCGGAGGAACCAACTTCCCGCACCATCACGAAACTGCGGAAGAGATTTATTTGCTCATCGATGGCGAAGGAGAGATGGTCGCAGGCAGCGGAATGGACGGAGTCGAGGGACGCGTTCCTGCCAAGCCAGGCGACTCTTACTACTTCCGTCCGAACTGTACCGTGGGGTTTTATAACCAGAATCACCCGGGATCGAAGGCTCATATTCTCGCGGTGCGATCCCAGATCCCTTTGAGCACCGTGGACGACTGACATGACCAGCGGGGCAACGAGGTTGACCGGGCAGGTGCGGTTTGAGTCATTTCCTGCAGCCAGGAATCAGTGTCATCCGGAACGAGTGGCGGAACGCTCGTGAAGCCACTCGGAGACGATCTGCACATTGAGAGGAGTCAGACGAATTCCTTGCTTGACAGTGTTCCATGGAGTGGAATATGTTTCCGCGCCATGGAAGTGGGTTGTTCGGGCTGAGGCCACGTCCTTCTTAGTAAGGGGCCGCCGCGATTCTTGTAGCTGGGGTTCCAGAAATATAGCGTGCAGGGGCTAGACAGCCGAAAGAGGCTGTCTCCCCGGGAGATGGGTGATGCGAAACAGCAGCAGGTTAGTCGTCCCGATATTCGTAGTCGTGTCGATGCTGTTACTCCCCGGTATGCTGCTAGCCGACGTTACTGGCTCCATCCTCGGCGTGGTGCGCGATCCTTCACAGGCCGTGGTCAAAGGAGCACAGATCACTATCACCAACACACAGACAAATCTCTCCCAGTCGACGGTTTCCGCCGACGATGGTTCGTATCACTTTCTGGCATTGCCGGTCGGAACCTACAAACTGAGTGCCACGATGACTGGCTTTCAGCAATACAGCGCTACCGACATCGTGTTGAAGGTTAACGACCAATTGAGAATCGATGTCTCCCTAACCGTCGGCAGTGTAAACGAACATATGACGATCGAGGCCAACTCGGTGCAGGTCGAGACCGAAAGCACGCAACTGGGAGATGTGATCGATTCGAAGAAGATGCTGTCTTTGCCGCTGAATGGCCGCAGTTACTTGGATCTATTGGGCTTGCAAGCGGGGGTGGCGCCCAGCGGATCAGTGACTATCGGTGGCAGTTCCGGAACCGGCGCACGGCCGGTATCGGGATACCTCGATAATGCCGGCAATGTCTCAGTGAATGGGCAGCGCGAGACAGCGAACGCGTTTCTAGTGAACGGGGGCGATGTCAGCGAGGGCCGCAACCTGGGCGCTGGACTGGTTCCCAATCTTGATTCCGTCGAGGAGTTTCGCCTTATCACCAACAGCTTCGACGCGGAGTACGGAAAATTCAGCGGTGCAGTGATGAATGCGATCACCAAGTCAGGCAACAACGGGTTCCATGGTGACGTGTTCTATTTTCTACGCCACGACAAGATGGACGCGGCGAACTTCTTCACCCCGACAAAGTCCGAACTGCGGCGACATCAGTTTGGCTTCACGGCCGGGGGCCCATTCTGGAAAGACAAGCTGTTCTGGTTCACGGACTATCAAGGAACGCGACAGGTGCAGGGAGCAGAAACCGGCATCGTTAACCTGCCGCCGGCTGCCCAGTTTCAGGGGGACTTTGGACCTGGAGTATTAACGCAACCAGTCGATGGCGGGCCAGGTGACGCCGCCGATTGTCCCGCATCCATCCAACCCTGCGTGGACTGGCCGACACGGTTATCTCAGCGGTTGGGCTACACGGTAGCCGCCAACGAGCCCTACTGGACATCCGGCTGCAATACGCCGGCGGACGCTCAGGCCGGCATGTGCGTGTTTCCTGGGGGCGTGATTCCCCAGACGGCGTGGTCGCCAGCGGCGGTTGGAACTATCAAGTACATTCCACAACCTAACATCGATCCTGTCTTGGGTACCTATTCCGATAACAGCCAGAAGAGTACAGTTACTGACGACAAGATTGGTGAACGGGTCGACTTCAACAATCGCAAGACCGGCAACTGGTCGTTCTATTATCACTTCGACGATTCGACGGTTTTCAGCGTACTGCCCAGCGACGGAGCAAGCGTGCCCGGTTTTCCTGCGCAAACGCCAACCCGGGCCCAAGAGTTCGTCATAAGCAACACCAAGACTCTCGGACCTACGGCGGTGAACGAGGCGCGTGCGACCTTTTTCCGGACGTCCACCCACTTGAACCAGCCGAAAGGGGGGCAAGCATCGCTTAGCTCTCTCGGTTTCGTCACCGGTGCCGGGACCCAGGGAATTATTCCCGATGCGCTTCCCGGATTTGCGGAGTATGTTCCCCAACTCTATTTCAACAACTTCGCCATCGGCGCACCCTCTCTGATCACATTTCAGCCCAATAACACGTACACGGTATCGGACGGGTTTTCCAAGGTGACGGGAAAGCATACGCTTAAGTTCGGGGGAGAATTCCGCTATCTGCAAGTCAACGAACGCAACTTAGCCAGCCAGGATGGGGCCTTTGTCTTCGATGGTACGGTGACCGGCAACGATTTCGCTGACTACCTTCTTGGAGCGCCCACCGGTGGTGGTGGTGGCTTCACCCAGGCGGCATTACAACTTTTGGATTCGCGAACACGCTATGGCGGCGCTTACGTTCAGGACACTTGGAGGGCAAAAACCAATCTTACTGTGAACCTCGGCCTGCGCTGGGAAGTGAGCATGCCTTGGTATGACACGCAGGGCAAGATCCAGACATGGGTCCCGGGAAAGCAGTCAGTGGTTTTTCCGAAATCGCCCGAAGGCCTCGTATTTCCTGGAGATCCAGGCATTCCCAAGACTCTTGCTCCCACCAGATACGACAATTTCGGCCCGCGCGTCGGCATAGCCTATTCGCCCGGCTTCAGCCAAGGAGCCTTGGGAAAGATTTTCGGAGGACCGGGAAAGACCAGTATTCGGGCAGCTTATGGGATCTACTACACGTCGGTGGAAGATCTGAACCTATTTTACGAGGTGGCTGATGCTCCCTTCGGCTTGTATTGGACTAGTCCGGGTCCCGTTCTGTTTGAGGAACCTTATCGAAATCGGCAGGACGGAACCACCAAGGACGAGGGACAGCGCTTCCCGTTCACCCACCCGGTTCCCGGCAGTCCAGCGAACCAGACGCTGAGTTTCGCGGTCTACGAGCCGATGTCCTATTTCCCCGGATACGACATTCACAACAGGCTGCCGTACGCCGAGCACTTCAATTTCTCAATCCAGCGTGAGCTGTCCAAATCCACCGTCTTGACTCTGGCATACGTGGGCACGGAGGGTCACCGATTGATCTCGCAGAGCGAAGCGAACCCCGGGGATGCAGCATTATGTATGCAGCTCGCCGCGGAAGGATGTGGGCCGAACGCTGAGCAGGATACGTTTACCGTAGGCTCAAATACTATCTACGGCACCAGAGATAAGCTTTTGAATCCGAATTACTGCCCTGAAGCTCAGACCCTGTGTTACGGCTATGGCAACACCTTCACCAAGCTGATTGCGAATTCAAGCTACCACGCTGGGGAGGTGACGGTAGAACGCAGGGCCGGCGATGTAACCCTCCTCGCTGCTTACACATTCGCCAAAGCGATAGATAATTCATCGGGGTTTAACGATCTGGTCAATTTTGCCAACCCAAAGTTGAGCCGTGGGCTGTCATCGACCGACGTTCACCACAACTTCGTGGTGAGCTACATGTGGGCCATTCCCTTCGATCGAGCTTTCCACCGCTTGCCCAAAAGGCTGACGCAAGGATGGCAACTGCAGGGCATTACCCGATTCGCGACGGGATTTCCGATCCAGATGGGTCAATCGAATCCCATAGACCCCTCTCAGGCAAATGCCACTCAACTGTGTCCGGGGCTTTTGGTAGGCCAACCGTGCGTGGGAGATAGCTCGCTCGCCGGCAGTCCCTCAACCGATATGCCGAATATTGCAGGGCCGGTTCACATCCACAACCCTCGCGATACGCCTGGCACCTTCACATATTTTGATCAGGGCGCGTTTGTCGCGACTAACTGCTTTTTCACTGGGACCACGCCAAGCCCTGACTGCGGAACTTTTGGTACGGCAAACCGGCGGTTCTTTCATGGCCCTGGGATCAACAACACCGATCTGGGAATCATGAAGAGAATCCCGGTAACAGAATCAAAATCTTTCGAGATTCGCGCTGAATTCTTTAACGTATTCAACCATGCGCAATTCATGAACCCAAGCGGGGACATCAGCAGCGGAAGCTTCGGGAACATCACGAATGCCCACGATCCGCGGATCGGCCAAGTCAGCGGGAAGTTCGTTTGGTAAGGAACGGTCGTGAACATGAGCGGGCGTAGCCGTCTTTTTGCTTCGCCCGCCAGCGGTCCCAATTCCGGTTGCAGAACAATCGCAAATCCAAACAAGTCCAAAATGACCGTGCTACGCTGAAGCCATGAGGGTTGGCTTGGCTTTAGTCTTGCTGGTTGCGACGCCGTGCTTCCCACAAACGGTCGAGACATACCGCCGAAATGCAACCGACTTCGCGCGACAGAAATCCTGGGACCATGCTGTCACAAATTATCGCAAGGCATTGGAACTCGCCCCCAACGATGCCTTGACCCACTACGAACTGGCGGTCGCGCTCAAGCATAAGGGCGATGCGAGGGAGGCTGTTGAGGAGTTCGAGGCTGCGCTGCGCCTGCGGCCAAATTGGGCCGATGCTCATTACAACTTGGGCGCAACATGGAACGATCTGCAGGATCAGGCTGCAGCGATTAAGGAACTGCGACTTTCAGTGAGTATCGATCCGGCAAAGGCTGTGGCGCATCAGTTGCTGGCGCGTGTTCTGGCGCAGCAGAACAATTTGGAAGAAGCAGAGAACGAACTCACGATTGCAATCAGGCTCAGGCCTTCCGCACAGATCCACTTGGACCTTGGTGTCGTGGAAGCACAGCAAGGCAAATGGAAAAGTGCGATTACAGAATTTCATCGTGTGATCGCGCTTGATCCAAAGCTAGCCACCGCTCACCTCATGCTGGGAATCGCTCTCCGCCGCCAAACAGACCACAAAGGCGCGCTTGAGCATTTTCGGACAGCCGTCAAACTCAATCCGGATGATGCAGATGCTCAGTACAACCTTGGACGGGAGTTAAAGGCAGACGGAGATACAGCAGGTGCAGTTTCCGCCTTTCGACGGGCGATTGAGCTCAGACCTGACTTTGAACAGGCTCACTACAATCTTGCCCTCGCGTTGCGCAGCCAGGGGGATACTGGCAGCGCGCAAAAAGAGTTAACCGAACTCTCTGGGCTCCACGAGTTTCGTTCCCGGCTGGCGCAATCCAAGCTGCTCATTCTGCAAGGTGTGGATGCGTTGAAGAAGCAACAACTTGACGATGCACTGGCGCTATTTGAGAAAGCTGCAGAACAGAGTCCCGAACTTCCCACCAGTTACTACTATATGGGCGTGACTTGGAACGCGAAGAATGAGGCCTCACACGCGCGAGAAAGTTTCGAGAAAGCTCTCGAATTAAAGCCGGATTACGCGCAGGCACACGCCAGTTTTGGACTTCTTCTCTGGAAATCTGGAGATCAACAGAAAGGGCTGCAGGAATTTCAGCAGGCAGTCATGTGTGACCCAGATCTGGCGGAAGCGCACTACAATCTTGGGCTCGCCCTCGCGAAATTACAGCGACTCCAGGAGGCAATTCGAGAGCTGAGAGACGCGGTCAGTCTTGATCCCCACAATATCGATGCTCGCGTGCAATTAGGATTAGTGTTGAGTCAGAACAATGACCCGGCAGCGGCAGCCGCTATTTTCCGCGATTTAGTGCGTGAAGATCCAACATTTGCCGAGGGCTACAATAATCTCGGTCTCGTATTGCTTCAGTCCGGCGATGTGCAGAAAGCTGAGACGGAGTTCAGGGTGGCGACGCGTCTGAAACCAGCCTACGCCGAAGCGCACTACAATCTGGGTTTGGCGCTACGTCAGGAAGGCAAGCAATCCGATGCCCAACAGGAGTTAGACAAGGCCTATCAGCTTGCGCCAGAGTTGAGGAACATTCCCCTGCCGTGAAGCAATCCTCTCACCCAGTAGCAGATGACTTGCCTAAGCGGTGACAAGTAATCGTACTTCTTATTCTCATGCAGCTCAGCCCGGTCGCCCAAAGTGCTCGCATGCCTGAAGGCACAGACCCCTCAGTGGGCGAGGGGAACCGGACTGAGCCAGCTGGAGAATAAGATTTTGTGGGCGAGAATGTCGTTGCTGCGAGGCAATTAGCCTGAGCGCAAGTGAACGAGTGCCGCACTTGATGTCGCGATATCTTGCAACGTGGTCGCAAAAAGTTTCTTCATTTCAGCACCACTCTAATACGCCGCTGTTCTGAGCCGCTCTTTGCAACGAAATAACGACAAGTCGACTTAATTACCAGGAGACTGGAGTCCTTTGTTCACCATCACTTTGACCTCGACACGGCGGTTTTGCGAACGCCCTTGGGCTGTTTCGTTCGACGCGATCGGGTTTGAGATACCCATCGCTCCCGGGGAGACGATACGGCGAGGCGGAACGTTGCAGCCCTGCATCAAGTAATTCACGACAGCGTAAGCCCGATCCCTGCTCAAAGTCTGGTTTGCTGCAGGGTTTCCGGTGGAATCGGCGAATCCTTTCACTTCGATGATATATCCGGTGATCTTGGAAGCGTCGCTTGCCAGCTTCGACAATTCCGCCTTGTCTTTATCCGGGATCGAGGATTTGCCCGAGGCGAAGTAAACCACCGTCTCACCTTTCACATCGTAGTCTGCCAGATCTGAAAAACGCCGGTTGACCTCATCCTCGTTGGCGGCGATCTTGTTCTTGTTCGCCGTGATATTGGCTTCGTTGACGCTGATCGACTCCTTGTTTGCGGCGATCTGCATCTGATTCGCGGCCACTTTTTGTTCTGTGGGCGTCAAGCCAGCCTGGATCATACTCGCGGTTTCCAGGTCATCCTTGCTGAAGGTGATAGTCTTCGCAAGGAGTTTGCCGTCGGCGCCTGCGAAGCCTTTAACGGTCACCTTGAGGCCTGGCATCAGGCTCGTCCAGGACATTTGTTGCTTCCGCAGCCCCAACCCTTTTGGGCTCTGCACTTTTGTCGAGTCGGCGAGCGTCACCTGCTGAGTGCCACTGTCAGTTTTGATAACGAGAGTATCGGCACTGCGCTCGGTAATTAGACCTTTGACGGTCGTTTCTTCTTGTGCACGAAGTGCTATCGATAGCACGAAGCTGAAAGCTGCAACTGCGACACACAGACTCATCTTTCTCATGGTGATTGCAACCTCCAATACGCGTTCCGGTAAAAATAATCGGTATGACTGGAATCTGTGCACTGGCAAAAGTGCTAGTGCTCGAAGCCCGGCTTCGGTCTAAGTTGCTCGAGCGCTGCTGACGCGAATCCTGTCCGCTCCGGTCACACACTCTCGGGACATTGCGAGGTACCAGTCCGACGTATGGCATCATCGCATCCTGACAAGCAGCGATTGGCGAGGCTGCTGATTGGTAATCTCGCTATGAGATTAGGCATTGTGGCTCAGCCTGTAACTTGTAGCAGTTGCCCCAGGCCCAGCCACGCAGTAAAAGAATAGCGTGCAAGCTGGGTGAAGGTGGGGGATTTATGGCCGTGGTCAGCGATTCGCAATTGTCTTGGGTGGCAGTGAAGGCACTGTCGATCGTAGTCTCAGCTTTTACGTCGATCCTGCTACTGGCTTGGGCGGCCGTACGGAGATGGCCCTCGAAGTGAGTCTCGAGAGCCGCCTGACAACATATGTTGCGGCGCATGCCGGCTACTCCCAAGTTTCTTCGTGGGCCACGAGCTTTAGTCCTCATCTTCCTATCCCTCTGCCCTTTTCGTCTTCTCTCCCAAACGAACGAATCATCAAATTCAACTGCCCCGCAAACTGCCCAGACCCCGGATAACGCCAAGCAGGCAAAGAAATCCTTCCCTGTTCAGTTTGACCCAAGTGCGGGTTCTCTCGTGACCTCGCCGCAGGGCATCGAGACAAGCCCGCAAAACGTCGACTACACCGGACCAGCACCACGGCCAGAAGACGGAACTGCAAAGAACAAACGTGGCGAGATGGTCATCGCTCCTTTCCCCATTTCCAATCCGGCTCTGGGGTCGGGTCTCGTCGCGTTAGGGGGATATCTGTTTCCGATTTCCAAGGCGGATAAGGTATCTCCGGATTCCATGCTTGGTGGAGGTGGTCTCTACACAAGCAATGGAAGCTGGTTATGGGGTGCTGGCGGAAAACTTTACCTTAAGCAGGACCGCTTTCGAATCACCGGATTTTATGGACGTGGGCAGATCCACTATGACCTCTATGGGATAGGCAACTCAGCGGGAGACTCTGGTCTCTCGGTTCCAATCAATCAAGGCGGCAAGGCCCTCCTGGTAGAGTCTCTGATACGGGTAAAGAACAAGTTATTCGTCGGCCCTCGGTATCAGTGGCGCCACCTCAATGCGACATTCAAGGGAGACAACCTCCCTCCTGACATCGACCCGCAAGAGTTGAAGTCTGGCACATCGTCGCTTGGGTTTCACCTCCAGAGGGACCTTCGTGACAGCCAGTTCTATCCGAGAACCGGAACCTTGACTGACGTCGTGGGAGATTTTTTTCAAGGGACTTTTGGCAGCGATTTCTCTTACGAAAGCTACACCTTCGCATTCAACAAATACTCAGGTATTTCTGAGCGCCAAGTTCTTGCATTTCGCATATTCGGTTGCGCTACCGCCGGACATGTCCCTTTCTATGATCTGTGCCTGCTTGGCATGCACAATGACATTCGCGGCTACAAAGCGGGGCGTTATCGCGACAAGTTAATGCTTACGACGCAGGCCGAATATCGTCTGGAACTGCCAAAGCGATTCGGCCTTGCGGCATTCTTTGGAGTTGGGGAGGTCGCTCCGGAGGTGGGAGCCTTTAACAACGACGACCTGAAGCCGGGTGGCGGAGTTGGAATTCGCTTCACGCTGGCCAAGAAAAACCACGTGAATATGCGAGTCGACTACGGCACCGGGCTGCAAGGGGGTGGAGTCTACATGGGCGTCACCGAGGCTTTTTAGTGGGAAGTCTCCTCGCTCGATGTGACGGCGTGGTCCCACGCAAGACGGGCACTCACATTTTGCTCAGTACGTATAGAACAGCTTTTGAATTTCGCCGGTTGTGCGCGGCTTCAACAGGGCCAGCATCAGCAGAATTCTCGCTTTCTGAGGATTCAGTTCGTCCGAGGCTACGAAGTTCAAGTCGTCATCGTTCACTTCCACGTTGCGCCCAACGCTCCCAGTGGCGACACGACTGCTTCGAACTACGACGACGCCTCGCTTTGCGGCTCGTCCTGCAGCCTCAAGGGCAGTTTTATTCATGTTTCCGTTGCCGACGCCGGCGATGACGATACCCTTTGCCCCGTTCGCCACGGAGGCATCAACGAGATCTGCCGCCATGTCAGCATAGGCATACAGGATATCCACGCGTGGCAACTGGTTGGAATTCGTAACATCAAACTCGCTCTCGGTCGTGTGCTTCCAGACAGGATTGTTGTAGTAGTCATTCTTGCCGTAATTGGCCACCCCAACCAATCCTCGCAGCGGTGACATGAAGGTCTGGACCGCCGTGGTGCTGGTTTTGGTCAGCGAGTGAGCGCCATGAATCCAGTCGTTCATCACGACGAGCACTCCTCGTCCGGCGGAGTTTGGATCAACCGCTACGCCAACTGCATTGAAAAGGTTCAGGGGCCCGTCGGCACTCACCGCCGTAGATGGACGCATGGAACCGACCAGCACAACAGGCTTTTTGCTTTTGACCACAAGGTTTAGAAAATAAGCGGTTTCCTCCATGGTGTCGGTGCCATGCGTGACCACGATGCCATCAACGTCACTCTCTGAAAGCAAGGTATTGATTCGCTTGGCTAGCGTCAGCATGATTGCGACGGACATATCCTGGGAACCGACATTGGAGATCTGCTCGCCTTTGATGTTGGCTAATTCCGTGATTCCCGGAACTGCCGCCAGCATGGTATCAATGCTTACGGCGCCTGACGTATAAGCAGCCTGCGTTCCTGAGGCCGCGGCTCCCGCGATTGTCCCACCGGTTGCGAGAATTACGATATTGGGCTTGCGATTCTGTGCGACGGACACCGATGCGTGCGCAATGGAAAACAGCACAACCAGAAGTAGCGTAACTCTGTAACGCCGATTCATGGATACTCCTTTCGGTCTCCTAGCCACGAGGCACAGACTGAGGTTGACCCGGGCGCCCACAATCCCCAGCGTTATGGTTGCTCGCCATGACAAACGTGGCAAAGGACTCGCAGCGTGAGAACTGTCATTTGTTCTAGTGGGCACCGCACCGGACGATTGATCTATACAAACGGAACAATAGCGCTGAGATAAATTGGCATCGTGGTGCCTTTGTTCGCCTGAGCGTTCTGACAGTTGGAAGGCACAATTGTGGTTACTAGGATCTAAGCGGCGAGGTCAATTCTGTCGAGGGGAGTGCATCTATGCGAATGGAACGTGATCTGCTCGGAGAAAAACCAATCCCCGATGACGCCTATTACGGGGTTCAGACGGCCCGGGCTTTGGAGAACTTTCACATTTCGGGTGTTCCGATCTCACAATACCCGGATCTTATTGCGGCGCTGGCCGTCGTGAAACTCGCTGCGGCACGCGCGAATTTCGAGTGCAGCCAATTCCCGGAAAAGATCCTGCATGGCATCGAGGGGGCGTGTCAGGAGATCATCGACGGACGCCTGCACGACCAGTTCGGCGTCGATCTCATCCAGGGCGGCGCCGGTACCTCAACCAATATGGCCGCAAATGAGGTCATTGCGAATCGAGCCCTGGAGTTTATGGGGTTCCACAAGGGCCAGTATGAGCATTGTGATCCCCACAATCACGTAAACTGCTCTCAATCCACAAATGACGCGTATCCGACGGCTTTGCACGTCGCCATCTTTCTGCTCAATGGAAAACTGCTGACAGAATTGCGAGCGCTGGTCGCGGGATTCCGGGAAAAGGGCAAGGAATTTCGCGATGTGATCAAGATGGGGCGCACGCAGTTGCAGGATGCAGTCCCAATGACATTGGGACAAGAATTTCACGCGTTCGCTGAAAGTTTGGACAATGAGATCTTTGCCATGGAGCGCCTTGAAACTGTGCTTTACGAGGTGAACATGGGTGGCACCGCAATCGGCACAGGTTTGAATGCCCCGGCCGGATACGCCGAGCGCTGCGCCGATCATCTGGCGAAGATCACAGGCAAACCGATCCGATTGGCGGCTGATCTGGTCGAGGCTACTCAGGATACGCAGCCGTTTGTGCTCTTCTCTTCTGCATTGAAGAGCCTGGCCATCAAGCTCTCGAAGATCTGCAACGATCTGCGACTGCTCTCGTCTGGACCTCGCGCCGGACTGCACGAGATCAATCTCCCACCCATGCAACCTGGCTCGAGCATTATGCCAGGCAAAGTAAATCCCGTAATTCCTGAAGTGGTCAACCAAGTTTGCTTCAAGGCAATCGCCAACGATCTAGCGGTAACGCTTGCGGCGGAAGCGGGTCAACTACAACTGAATGTGATGGAGCCAATCATCGCTTATTGCATTCTCGAGTCGCAGACTATGTTTATGAATGCCGCTCGCACCCTTCGCAAGTACTGTGTCGAAGGAATCACCGCGAATCAAGACGTGTGCCGCAGATATGTTGAGCACAGCATTGGTGTCGTTACTGCGCTTAATCCATTGCTCGGCTATGACACAGCCACGGATCTCGCTGCCGAAGCCCTGAAAACCGGCAAAGGCATCGTCGAGCTGGTGCGCGAGAAGAAACTGTTGTCAGAAGAACAAATCCGCACGGTTCTTGATCCCAAGGTGATGACAGGAACCGGTGGGCGCTAATCGGTGTCGCCATGATCTGGTTAGAGCTGGCGGTCGTCCTTATCTGTATTTTTGTTGGCGCTCGTCTGGGCGGGATCGCCTTGGGCACGGTCGCGGGGGTAGGACTCGTAGTGCTGTTGTTTGTCTTTGGACTTCCACCTGGAATGCCCCCGCGTACCGTACTGGGGATGATACTTGCCGTGATCACGGCTGCGGCGACGATGCAAGCAGCACGCGGTCTGGACTACCTAATCGTAGTCGCCGAGAGAGCCCTAAGAATTTGGCCCGCCGGCATCACGCTGGTAGCTCCAGTCATCGCCTACGTGTTCACGCTAGCCGCCGGTACGGGACATATCATCTACGCGCTACTGCCGGTGATTGCCGAGGTGTCGCGCAATGCCGGCGTTCGTCCAGAGCGCCCACTCTCAATCTCAACAATCGCGTCCCAGCAAGCAATTACCGCTTCTCCAATCTCTGCTGCGACGGTGGCGTTGTTGGGCCTTCTAGCGCCACGCGGGATCCAATTGCAGACAATTCTCATGATCGCGATTCCAGCCACTTTACTTGGCAGTTTGCTGGGAGCACTCGCAGTGATGTGGAAGGGCGCAGAGCTTAAGGACGATCCGACCTATCTAGATCGACTCGCCAAGGGATTGATCGAGGAGCCAAAACCTCGAACGGTGCTGACAGGCACCGACTTGATGCACGCTCGGGGCTCAGTGATTGTGTTTCTGGTTGCGTCCTTGCTGGTGGTAGCCCTTGGCCTGTTTCCTTCGATGCGGCCAAGCTATACAGTTTCGGTTGGAGCCGAGAAACGTATCGAGCAGGTCGACATGGCGCCGGCGATTATGATCGTCATGCTGGCAGCGGCTGGCATCAACATGTTGCTATTTGGCGCATCTCCCGAGGCGACCGTCAAAGGCACCATCATGAATGCCGGGGTGGTAGCGCTGATCTCGATCGCCGGCCTTGGCTGGCTTGGATCTTCCTTCTTTGAAGGTAACCGGCAGTTCATCATCGCCGGAATCTCCGGTGTCGTTCAGCAGCATCCCTGGGTCTTTGCCCTGGGACTGTTCACGCTGTCGATTCTGCTCGCCAGTCAAGCAGCTACTGCTATCACTCTCGTACCTGTGGGAATTGCACTCGGGCTTAGTTCTCCCGTTTTGATCGCACTATTTCCGGCTGTCAACGGTTATTTCTTTTTACCCACCTACGCGACACTGCTCGCAGCAATTTCGTTCGATCAAACGGGTACGACTCGCATCGGCAAGTACATTCTGAATCACAGCTTCATGCTTCCGGGAATGGTAGCTACCGTCTCTTCTGTTGTGCTTGCGTACCTCATCGCGAAGATCGTTGGCTAGCCAGCGTGAGAACCGCCGCTTTTTTCTGCTGAGGATGTATCGGCACTCGACCTAATCTCCCTTCGGTCACATTTGTGTCGGGTATCGAACATTGCGTGCGCGCAACGACGAACGGCCCTTCCAAGTGCGATCTTCAAGGGTGGCCATGACGTACGCGTGTGACTTCAGATTATCGAGAGGCGAGGCGAGAGTTCAATTGTTGACGACTGTTCTTTTGGCGGAAGACAACGAACTCTTCCGGCGACTGCTATCTTCAATTCTCCAAAATGCACCTGACATCCAGACCGTCGGCAAACTTTCCGATGGGCTAGAGGCCGTTGCACAAGCCAAGGAATTGCAACCCGATTTGATCCTTCTGGACATCGGGTTGCCCGGTATCAATGGCCTTGAAGCGGCTCGCCGGATCAGAGAGGTGTCTCCAATGACAAAGATTCTTTTTGTCACCCAGGAGGCATCAGGTGATGTGGTACGAGAGGCTTTCGCCATAGGCGCGAGCGGTTACGTGGTGAAGACGGATGCAGGAAGCGAGCTTTTGCCGGCCATAGGCGATGTGCTTCGCGGTGAACGTTTCCTCAGCAGAACAGCCGCTCGTGAAGTCGGTGCCCTCTCGAGCCCCAAGGAGAACGGCGTTCGCTCACAAATCCAGCGCGCCGCGTTTGATGTGCCGCGCCTCCACGAAGCTGTCTTCTATTCTGATCGAATATCTTTTATTAGTACCATTGCCAATTTCGTATGTTCCGCCATTCACGCTGGAGATGCCGCTGTGGTTGCTGTAACCAAGGCTCATCAAGAAATGCTTGTTCAGAGACTTCAGTCGAGTGGCGTGGATATCGCGACCCTAACTAAGGAAGGAAAGTACGTCTGTATGGATCCGACCGAAGTACTCTCGACCTTTATGGTGAATGGCTTTCCAGATCGAAGCCGCTTCATGAAGGCCATGCGAGATGTCATCATGACGGCTGGAGCGACTCTAAACGCGGATCACAATTGTATTGCTGTCTGCGGAGAATGCGCATCTATCTTGTTGTCTCAAGGAAATGTGCGAGCCGCGATTCGACTTGAGCAACTCTGGAATGAACTGGCTACCCAATACAGGATCCATGGTCTGTGCGGATATTCACTGGGCAACTTTCAGGATGAGGTCGGTAGTCACGCATACGAGAGAATCTCCGCTGAACATTCGGCCGTTTATTCGCGCTGACTCCGCCAATGTCAGAAGCGGAGTACAGGGCCAACTGCGACCTCAGCTTGAGAGCCCAATGTCCCGCCGAGATTAGCGACGCAACCTGCGCCGCATACTACTGTTCCATGAGCGATGAAGATCGGCAGCCACTGCGCCTGCATGCGAACACCGAGGTGTGGACTCACGACAAACTTGACACCGCCGCCGAGTCCAACCGAAAAGTAGGTAGAGCCGCTATTCAATTCAGTGGATAGATTCGTCGCGCCGACACTGGCTACGATTAATGGCCGGAGCCAAGGCGTGCGGTGTCGAAACACATATTCATGAGTGAAATCACAATGAAACTGATTTAGTATCACCCGGCTTCGCGGAAAATCGACGCCCGTGTCCTGCAGGTCGACGTATGAGTCTTGCCTCGACCATTTGACCGCAATGACGTCGTCCTCACGAATGCGCATACCCAAACCGACTCCATATCCTGGGCTGCCGTCGAGCAACGTGTGCGGATTTGTTCCTGGCACGGCGGGCTGAATCGCAAGGCTCATCCTGCTCCGATAGCTGACGAAAGGCATTATCTCGAAGCTCTGCACGAGCGATACCCGTTCTTGTGCCGCAGCCCATCGGCTGACGCTGATAAAAATCAAGACCATCGCAAAGAGCCGCAGACTTGCGGGAATGTGTATCGGCCTCCGCGAGGTCGCCTCCGTCATGATATGTGTCGATCTCATGACAAAAAATGAAGCAGCACGAACAGAAGTCCTAGAATCCCGATCAAGCCTAGAACGGGTAAGGTCTCGGTGAAGACATCAATCTTCATCAGATCTTCTGGATGTATATGGTGCGCGGTTCGCATAAATGCCCTGGGCAGCCGGTGTAAGACCGAAAATTCCAATCACTTCCTGAATGACTACAACACTCTTGGCACAAGCCGATAACTGGTAAATCGTACGGTGCAACACTGTATTCCTGCGGCCTCAGGCCAAAATCTTCTCAGAGCAGTTCCCTGCAGCGACATTCAAATATGCGGAGGTTTTCACGCTATGTTCGTATTGGGTGGGGCATCCTGGTGTTCAGCGGTGGGCTGGCCACTATGGAGTTATCTGGCTCACCCGTGGCAATGTTTTTGCTGGGACGGCGTTCAGTCTTGCTCCGGGACGGGCGCCCAGGAGCGATCCGGATTGAACACCTCCATCTTCTGAAACTCATCCAGCGTTTTGGCGCCTAGGTCTTTCTCGTACACTACACCATCGTGGCTGACGATGAAGGTCTTGACCCCCGTGACGCCATATTCGGCGGGCGCAGCGACCAAGGCAAAGCCGCCGATCATCACTCCATTCACCACAAAGTTCATCTGGCCGAGCGGAGCAGCAGGCCCCTGGCCCTTCAAGATCTTAAAGAAATATCCATGGTATGGTTCCGCGCCGCTGGTGTAGCCCTGCTCGATGGCCCGCGCGATTTTTTCGCCGATAGGACCATCCCAAGTACCGTCCGAATTCTGCCATGCCAGGCCGTCTTGCTTGCCCGGTGTACTGACGATTCGTTGTGCGTACTGGTTCACATCGTATCCTTCACGCGGTTGCAGAGCGTATTCGTGTTGTGCTTCCACATATCCATGGCAGATTTCGATTGCGTCCAGTTCGTTAGCGCCAATCCGCCGGTACACGAGTTCTTGCCGTCCGGCCTGCGTATCGAAGAACCATTTATTCCCCGTCTTAACGATCGGAACGGGAAATGGCCAGTCCTCATTTCCTACAAGGACGAACGCACGGATGCCGGTCTTGGAGTCCACGGAAACGCTGTTCTTTTCCCGGGCTTCAGAGACAAAGTCGGCCGCATGTTTTCGATCCTGCGCAAATTCGCCGCTGAAGATGACGTCCTCGACGTGCGGCCCGAATATCTCGGTCAGGGCGCTAACATCGAACTTATCGGCAGCCGCGACGAGTGCGGCGGCGGCTTGCCGAGGAGTTTCGAACGCCTTCACTCCGGCGGGAACGACCTGGCTAGCCTGATGCGATGCAGTTTGCTGGGCGGTGGCTATCATCGAGACGCCAAAGGCGCATAGTAAAAGAGTTATCGCCCAGCGAATCATGTAGCCGCTCGAGTTCGTCAAGAATGAGTTCATTTGCGTCGGCTCCTCCAAATTTTGCGCTGATAGTAAGAGTCGCTATCTGCGCCGCCCACCACCACCACGGCTACCTCCTCCGCCCCCGCGAGACCTCATACTGGACGAACCACGGCTACTCCCGGCACGGGCCCTGGATCCGTCATACCCGCGCGAACCGCCGCCAAAAGCGTCACGGTTCCCGCCTCCGCTGCGCGAGAGATCGCGGCTACCGATACGATCGGCTCCGCCTCCGGATCGGTTTCCGACCCCTCCGCCGCTTGCGCGATTGCTCACTCCCGCTCCACTGCCTGCGCGATTGCTCGCCAGGTTCCCTCCCTGGCGACCGAGTTGTTGCCGAGCGTTGTTTTGGCGGTTAGCGAGCGAGTCCCCGCGTGTCGTGCCGCCGAACCGATCGGCAGTCGCCCGGTCCCGATAGGGGGCCCCGCCACGGTGTTGCGGATTGTGCTGCCAGTTACTGCGTCCTCCACCACCTGACGGCAACGTGGACGGGCGATTCGCGCCACCAGCGCCACCGACACCTCCAACTCCACCTACGCCACCGACCCCGCCGGCCCCACCAACCCCGCCGACTCCTCCGGCACCACCCACTCCACCGACTCCTCCGGCACCGCCTACTCCGCCAACTCCACCTGCCCCGCCAAGGTTGCCGCGGTTCCCGCCACCCGCTATCGGATTCGACGGGCGCGCCCCCCCGACGTTGCCACGGTTGCCACCGCCAATGTTCGTGTTGCGGTTGAAGTTGTTGTTGTTATTTATGTAGATATTATTGTGGCCACCCCATCCGCAGCCCCAGCCCCAACCGCCACTCCAAAAGGCCCCCATCATGACACCGACGCCGAAGGAAATCGCAACTCCTGCGGCATAGTATCCCGGCGGCGGATAGTAAATGGGAGGATATGGATAAACAGGCGGACCGTACACGATGACGGGATCATAAGAAGGTACGTACACGACTTGGGGGTTGGCCTGTTCTATTACGATGACACTCTTGCTTTCGACAACCTTGGTTTCCACCTTCTGCTGTTCGGTGGGTTTCAGATTACCCTTGTCCTGCGCCTTCTTGCGCATGCGCTGAACTGCATCCATCACGTCGTCCTGTTGTGCCAGGAATGCATTGCCCAGATCGGTGGTCCATTGAATGTCATTCGCCAACCGTTTGACCACGTCCGGTAGTGCAGCCAATGCCTGCACGCTTGGGTCCCATGGTTGCTTCGCCACGGAGTCGGCCAGGGCTTTGTCCTTCAGATTCTTGTTTTTTTCCAACCACTGTTGCAGTTGGATGATTTCCAGGGGATAGGTAGAGGCCGCCAGGGTCTGGGCCAACATAGGATCGGGATACAATGCGATCGGAGCCACCAAAGAATCGAGTTGGTCCGGCGGAATCTTGGAAGCTTGAGTCGCGGACGAAGCGGCGGATTGTTGCTGCAGCGGGAATGCAAAACCATCACCGGGTATTAAAACAATCCCGCAAACGACTGCTACAACACCACGGAGGCCTTCAGCAAGTTTCTTCCAATTCATGCCCCTCCTCACCCGGGACGATCTCGAACATTTACGGATTCCTTCATCCGTCCGAGTTACTACCGGAAAAGAATACAAGTGTAAGTCGACCAAAGCCTTCGACCGGAAGGTTTTCGCCGATGTCTAGGCACACAGTAGTGACGCAGTGGCGGCTTGTCTGCTGTCAAAAGTTGAAGCGGTCAATTCTTTAACCACCGGAACCTCTCGGCAGAGGAAAGGATTGTGGAGATACACGCGAGCGTCGTGCCAACATGAGGTCCTGTTATTTTTGACACTGTTAAGGAGCAGTTGAGCCGATTAGCGTGGATCGAGCTGACAGGGAGTAGTTTGCCCCGATGAGGAACACTCTTCTGCTGGGTGAACGACTAGAATCAGGCAAAGCGCTGCACTAACCATTCGGATCAGGAATCTGTATGGCACTTCGACGTCGCTGCAGAAAAGACAAACTAATCATCGCTGCGGCCAGTCTTTGTTTGCTTTGGTCCGGGATCGCGTGGTCGCAGGCTGCTAGTCCGAAGAACATCCCCGTTCCAGACCAGCCCGAAGCTCCGAAAGACGCCCTCGGACGCGGAACGCCGCGAGGCGCGGTGATGGGATTCATCACGGCCGCCAGAAAGGGCAATACTGAAGTAGCCGCGCTCTATCTAAACACTCCACTGCGAGGTGAGGACTCTCAAACCCTGGCGCGTCAACTTGCGGCCGTCTTGGACCAACGGCTTCCCGCCCGGCTCAACCAGATCAGCGATAAGCCGGAAGGATCTGTTCCGGATTCTCTCAAACCGGATGAGGATGTAGTCGGAGTTATCCAGACCGCGGATGGGGACCTCGAAATTACTGTCGAACGAGTCGATCGAGGAAAATTGGGTAAGGTCTGGCTGTTTTCACGGGAAACGCTAGCAAGAATTCCCAAGGTTTTTCAGGAATTGACTCCGCCCGCGGAAGCATACTTGCCCGAATTCATGGTGAAGATTCGAATAGCTGGCATCCCGCTTTTTGAATGGGTCGCTCTGTTTCTCGGAATGCCAGTTCTGTATCTGTTAACAGGGCTTCTGAATCGCGCTCTTGCCCGGACCGTGGGCACGCTGCGACGACGGCTAAAGCACGATCCGAATCTGAAGAATCCGCAATTCATTCGTGTCCCGATCCGGCTGCTGCTCGTCGCCGCGGTCATTTATTTTCTGGTTAAGAGTTTCAGTCTGCCACTTCTGGCCCGGCAATTCTGGTCTACGGTTGCGTTGTTTCTTATCGTTGTGGCCTGTGTGTGGTGGCTCCTGCTTTTGAATAGTTCGGCAGAGCGTTACTTACTAAGACGTCGTCCCGGTTTGAGCGGCTCGGCTTCGGTTCTGCGGCTTTCTCGCCGAGTGATCGATGGACTCCTGCTATTCGCCGCCTTTCTTTTTGTGCTTTACCACTTTGGCGTTGATCTGACCGCGGCATTAGCGGGACTCGGCGTAGGCGGCATAGCAGTTGCGCTTGCCGCACAAAAAACGCTCGAGAACGTCATTGGAGGTGTGTCCCTCATTGCGGACCAAGCTGTAAGAGTTGGGGACTTCTTGAACTTGGGCGACGTTCAGGGAACTGTAGAGGATGTCGGGCTGCGTTCAACCCGGATTCGTACTCTGGATCGAACGGTGGTGAGTCTCCCCAACGGACAGATTGCGGGCATGCGCCTGGAAACCCTGTCTCTTAGGGACAAGTTTTGGTTCCATCCCATACTCAAACTGCGTTACGAAACGACTCCGGCACAACTACAGTCGATATTGAGCGGCCTGCGGGCGTACTTGGACCGCCACCCCAAGATCGAGCCGGGCTCAGTTCGTGTCCGGTTCATCGGTCTGGGCGCTTTTTCGTTCGACGTGGAACTATTCGCCTATGTCGCTGCGATTGACTGGGCCAATTTTCTTGAAATACAAGAGGCGCTGCTTTTTCAGGTCATCGATATCGTTCACAAGTCCGGAACCGCTTTGGCAATCCCATCGCAAATGTTGCACGTTGCTGACTCTGCCCCGAACCGAGTGCTCCACCCGATGGGCGATGCCCCTGAAGCCTCGGGACAGAGCCGTGGATCTGAAACGTTGGGTGACCAAGACTCTCTGCCTCGTGCCGTTTGACATGCTGTGGGTGGTTGGACGCGACGCAACGGCGATGCCTGCATTCAGTGACGACTAACGACTCATTTGGCCGTTTCTGCATCCCGCTTCGTGATGAGCTCGCTAAAATCACGCTTCTGATCCTTACGCATCTCCTGCAGCTTTTGCCACTGCGCCTCGGTGAGTATCGGTTTCATCTTGGCGTCAGATTTGCGAACGATTTTCTCCCACTCGCGCAATCTGTCTTTGCGGGAAACGACTGACGTGAAGATCACGCTTCCGGCCTCGGCACTCTCCTGCTCAGCGATAGGCTTTATCTTTCCTTGCTGTTCTTCACTGAGGTTTAAGTTCGAGGTGAGATTCTTCATCTTCATGCTGTAGTACTGACTGGGCGCCTTGGACCAGTCGATTGCCGGTTGGGGCGGGAGTTTTGACGTACGGAGAATTGGCAGATCGGCGTAACCACCATGTTCCTGATATCGCAGAGAGTCACTTCTTACGTTGAAAAGCCGCTCGATACCCGGGGAGTATTCTACGGTGTTCGATCCATAGGGCGGTGTGTATAAGACCACAAAAACCGTGTCCTCGATTTGCACCGAGACGTCGTACCGAACTGCTGTTGAAGAAGACTCAGAAGACGCCTCCTGATGTCGCTCAACAGCAAGGATGGTTCCCGGCTGGTACTTGGCTGAATCCGTCTGACAAAAAGCTGCGACGCTTGCGAGAGAAATCAGAAACACAACAGAAAGTCGGCGCATATCGCCCCCTGCATTGGCGGAGTTTGTCCGCCAGAAGCGTTTTCTGCGATTCAAGCCTATGAGTCAGTCGAGTAGAGTTGTACTGTCAAGACTGTCAGATGCCTCTCGCAAAGTGTGAAGAGACAGAATGTCTTGTTTGCACCGCTATCAAGATGGGGATTCGACCTCAGCCGCCGCGACCCGCAGAGCACAACATGTTCGAGTCAGTGTTGTGTTGTAGTGGGAGCGACATCCAGGTACTTGATCAACAACACTTCATTGCCGGACTCACCGTAGATCAGTTCATCCACCAGTCTGGACGTCATGAGAACACCGAATCCGCCGGGCCTAAGTCCGCGAGCATCCCGGTAAGACTGGTGTTGAAGCGGATGATCAGGAGGATTTGAGATTGCCGCATGCTTGATCTCTTCGAATGAGAATCCTTCGCCCGGATCCTTCACACGACACATCACAGCGTGGCGAGCCCGCAGATAAGAGATCTCCACAAACTGAGACGGATCGAAGTGCCCACCATGCTCGATCGCGTTCAATAGCATCTCTCGGAACGCGGTTGCGACACCCTCCCTTTCGGGATCTGGAAGATCGATGATTTCGTGGAAGAATTGGAGCAAGCGATCGGCGGTACCTTTGTCACAGCGAGCCAGCAATTGGATCCAGGCCGGTGTCGCCGAAATCACCTCAATCCCATCGTCCCAGCAAGGCCCTTCTGCCGCGAGCCGAATCATATCGGCGAGTGAAGCGGAAGAGTACGGAGTTGAAAAGTAACTGAATGCACCTTCGCGCATCGAGGCGATGACATCTTCAGGCGTGCTCTCGCGCGTGAGAATGAGCAATCTCACATGCGGCCTGACTCGCCGTATCTTGCGCAGCAATTCCAGGTCGGCGGCTCCCGACGTGTTTTCGCCGGTCACTACCAAGTCGAAGTGCGCTGCCTCAAGCATCCCCAATGCTCCAGCGTTGGAGGACGCTCGCTCGATCTTCCAGTCCGGCAACATGTCTGCCACCTGTATTGCCAGATCAGGAGCAGGACCGACGACCAATGCGGCGCGGCGCGGTTTGGTGGAGGGGGCCAGTGTATTTGGTGACCTAGTCTCCTTAGATTGCACGGCGGAACCTCTCCCTGGCCAATAATTACTGATTCCAAAGGGACCTTACCCACCCACAAAGGTAGGCGCGGCCATTTCAAAGTGCGACTGAGAAAAGAAACAGTTTGCGGGCCGATTTTGGTTGCCCGTCATTCGAGTCGACAGCCGGCCGCAGAGGTGAAGTGCTCCGAGTTGCCCCAGCGCTACACCGACGGCAGGGACCCTATTGATAGCTATCTCTGTTCGGACGATAGTACCCACGGGCGGGACAAAACGCTCGAATCAACTCTTCTCAGGCCTGGATCTGATCGAACGGGCAATATATATCCGGAAGATGACCCTATCCTGACGCTACCGGTGCCGGCGTTTCACGTGCAGTTGCGCCATGGAACGTGCAAGCGACGCATTTACAGATGCCACTTCTTCTGAAGAAAGCTTCTCGCGAAGTCGGGCGGCAGCGCGTTGGCGAGCTTCTTCGGCGGCGGCCTCGTCGATTTTGTCGACGGAAATCGCCATGTTCGTAGCGATTGAAATGCGTGAATTTGTGACTTCCACCAAACCTTCGCCTATCGCCATAAAATCGTCGTGCCCATTTTTGCGGACAATCAGTTCCCCGGGGACCAGGTAGGTCATCAACCGCGTGTGTTGGGGCAGAATCCCCATTTGGCCGTCGACCCCAGGAATCGTTACCATCTCGACGTCCTCGGAAAAGACCATGGCCTCGGGCGTCGCTATTTCTAATCTGATTGTTGTAGACATCTTCGTTTATCCGCCTCGACGTAGAACAGAGCCTGTCCTTCGACTTACGGTCCTCAAGACTGTCTGATCTCCTCGATTGGTCCCTTCATATAGAAGTTCCCTTCCGGCACGTCATCGTGCTTGCCTTCCAGAATCTCCTTGAAACCGCGAACCGTTTCAGCCACTGGAACCTGTTTGCCCTCACGACCGGTGAACACTTGTGCCACGCTGAATGGCTGGCTCAGGAAACGCTGGATTTTCCGCGCCCTGAACACGGTTAACTTATCCTCTGGCGACAATTCATCCATACCAAGGATGGCGATAATGTCCTGAAGGTCTTTAAATCGCTGCAAGACCCTCTGTACCCCGCGGGCGACGTCATAATGCTCCTGTCCCACAATTTCAGGTGCCAGCGCTCGGGAGGTGGAAGCCAGCGGGTCCACAGCCGGGTAAATGCCTAACTCTGCGATCGAACGCTCAAGCACGATGGTCGCGTCAAGATGTGCGAAGGTCGTCGCGGGAGCCGGGTCGGTCAAATCGTCGGCCGGAACGTACACAGCCTGGAACGACGTAATGGACCCTTTCGTGGTTGAGGTAATTCTCTCTTGCAGCGCACCCATCTCGGCCGCCAAGGTGGGCTGATACCCAACTGCACTTGCGGTACGACCCAGAAGGGCCGAAACTTCAGACCCGGCCTGAGAGAAACGGAAGATGTTGTCGATGAAGAGCAATACATCCTGGCCTCTCTCATCGCGAAAATATTCGGTAATGGCAAGTCCAGCGAGGGCAACGCGAAGACGCGCGCCAGGTGGCTCGTTCATCTGGCCGTACACCAAAGCTATCTTTGACTTCGAAAGATCGTCTTGGCGGACTACTCCCGCTTCGGACATTTCCCGATAGAGATCACTTCCCTCCCGGGTGCGCTCGCCCACTCCCGCGAACACAGACACACCGCCATGTAGCTTGGCGATGTTGTTAATCAATTCCATGATGACTACGGTCTTGCCAACTCCCGCACCACCAAATGCGCCAACTTTTCCTCCCTTGAGAAAAGGGCAGATGAGATCGATGACTTTGATCCCAGTCGGGAGAACCTGAGGCGAGGTGGATTGATCAACCAGCGGAGGCGAGGGTCGATGAATCGGGTAGTACTTTTCCGCGGCGACAGGTCCACGCTCGTCAACCGGGTTTCCAGTCACGTCGAAGACCCGTCCCATGACCGCGTCGCCGACTGGCATCGAGATAGGCTTGCCAGTGTCCGAGACTTTGAATCCACGCTTGAGACCTTCGGTGCCCGACATCGCAATTGCTCTCACCCACTTGTCACCGATGTGCTGTTGCACTTCAAGCGTAACGGTAACCGGTTCGCCATTGACCTTGTACTCGCAGGTCACCGCGTTGTAAATTCCGGGCAACGCTTCCGGAAATTCGATGTCGACGACCGGGCCCAGAACTTTGACAATCTTTCCTGTGTGCCCATTCGTGGTTGACTCTAGAGTCTGTTGCGCCATAATTTCGCCTCACTCAGCTTGACCACCAGCGATTTCAAGCAGTTCCCTAGTGATATTTCCCTGTCGGATCTTGTTGTATTCCAGAGTCAAATCCCGGATCAGGTTCTCGGCATTGTCGGTCGCGTTCTTCATCGATACCATGCGAGCGCTCAATTCACTTGCCTTGGCGTTCAGCATTGCCTGATAAACGTAGATATCCAGATAGTGTGACAACAGGTATTGCAGAACCGTCTCTGGGCTGGGTTCAAACAGGGTTTCGCCGGTATCGGCAACTAACTCCTCTTCTGCTCTGGATCCCGGAATCTTAATACCCTTGATTTCGCCTATCGGCAAGAATTCGAGACACAGTGGGTATTGTGTCAGCGTGTTTTCAAACCGAGTCGCGATGATTTGAACCTGATCAACATCTTTTTTTAAGAAGAGATCTCGCGCAAAAGAGGAAATGGCCCGCGCTTCGGAGAACCGGGGGGCGTCTGCATATGTGAATTCCGCAGCGAGGCGGCGGTGTGTGCGCGCGATGAATTGCCCTGCCTTCTTCCCGGCAGCGATGAAGATTGTGGTCTGTGGATCGAATTCCGCAGCGAGGCGAAACAGGTTTGTATTCAGAGCGCCGCACAACCCTTTATCCGCGCCCATCACGATCACGGCGCGTTGTTTCACCGGCCTTACCTCTAATAGAGGGTGGCTAAACTCGCCCATACGACTAGTCGCTTCGCGCTGGATCCTGTAAATCAGCTGAACAAACGGCCGCCCGGCAAGTGCCGACAACTGAGCGCGACGCATCTTCGACGCGGCCACCATCTGCATTGCTTTTGTGATTTGCGCAGTGCTGCTAATAGACCGAATTCTTCGGCGCAAATCGCGAGGGCTGTTCATTGCGAATCATCCTCTCTTCAGCAGTCCAATGCGACCAGCCACAGCGTCTGCCGGCTTGACAGCATCATTTCCACGTTTCTTTAAACTCGTCGTTAACCGTTTTCAGTTCCGCAGACAATGCGGGAGTGATCGTTTTTTCCGCCGCGATCTTCTGCAGCAATGCCGACTTGCGAGTGCTCAAGAACTCCGTCAGCTTGACCTGGAACGCCTTCACTCGCTCCACCGGTACATCGTCTACAAATCCGTTTTGCACAGCCCAAATTACAGCCACCTGGGCTTCAGCCGGAACGGGGCTGAATTGCGGTTGCTTGAAGATTTCCATGATCCGTTTGCCGCGGTCGATCTGAGCCTGCGTCTTGGCGTCCAGTTCGGATCCAAACTGCGCGAAGGCGGCAAGTTCTCGAAACTGTGCGAGATCACCTTTGAGCTGCCCTGCGACTTGTTTCATCGCTTTGAGCTGTGCAGCGGATCCAACTCGCGAGACTGACAAGCCCACAGAAATCGCAGGGCGTACGCCCTGATAAAAGAGGTCGGTTTCCAGATAAATCTGGCCATCTGTAATCGAGATGACGTTAGTGGGTATGTATGCCGAAACATCTCCGGCCTGCGTTTCGATGATTGGTAGAGCTGTTAGCGAGCCGTTGCCATATTTCTCTCCCACGCGGGCAGCCCGCTCCAGCAACCGACTGTGCAGATAAAAGATATCTCCCGGATAGGCTTCGCGGCCGGACGGCCGTTTCAGCACAAGCGAGACTTGCCGGTAGGCGACGGCATGCTTCGACAAGTCATCGTAGATGATGAGTGCATCCATCCCGTGATCCATAAACCACTCGCCCATGGCGGCTCCGGCGAATGGCGCGAGATATTGATTCGTTGCTGAGTCCGATGCAGGAGAGGCCACAACGATGGTGTACGGTGTGGCGCCAGCTTGCTCAAGGACGGAGATGGTTCGCGCTATGCTGGATTGCTTCTGACCAATCGCGACGTAGATGCAGTAGAGCGGCCGGTAATCTTTATCACCGCGCTCTTGGGCAGCCTTATTGAGTCGAGCCTGACTAATGATCGCGTCAATGCAAATGGTCGTCTTGCCGGTTGATCGGTCGCCAATAATCAGTTCGCGTTGACCGCGTCCAATTGGAATCATTGCATCAATGGCCATGATCCCTGTTTGTACTGGCTGGTTGACGGAACGACGGCGAATAATGCCAGGTGCCATCCGTTCTACCGGATAAAAGACGTCAGACTTTACTGGACCCCGGCCGTCCACCGGCTCTCCCAGAGTATTCACGACACGGCCGAGTAAGCCCATGCCGACGGGAACTTGCAGGAGCTTGCCAGTCGTGCGAACTTCGTCTCCCTCCTGGAGCACAGTGTAGTCACCGAGCACGATTACCCCAACCTCAGTCTCTTCCAGGTTCAGAGCTAACCCGGTCACGCCATGCCCCAGATCGAGCATCTCGTTCAGCATTGCATCGCTAAGACCTTCTACACGAGCGACGCCATCCCCTACCTCCCGGATCACGCCGACATTCTGTCGCGAAGTCTCGGTCTTGACACCTGCAATTTGTGATTCAAGTTCCTCTAATAGGCTACCCATATAGCTTCGCTCCATTCAGCCAATGTGACCTGAGCAGGAAGGCGCATAGAAACCTGTTCCTACCCGTTCCGGATTCCGAAGGTCGTGGCGAGTGCCGCTAATTTCGATTTCACGCTGCTGTCATACACGTCGCTGGCCACTCGAATTCGAATGCCAGCGATCAACTCTGGATTTTGCAGAAATTCGGTACTTAGCCCCTCGCCGTAGACACGTTCCAGACCCTTTCGGAGACGTAATTGCAGATCAGATTCAAGCTGTACCGCGCTCTCGACTCTCGCAGTGTGTCTGGCGTGCTCCAGTTTCAGCAGTCGTTTGAATTCGTCCAGTAGAGCCAGATATCCACGGCGCTTGGATCGTAAAACATAATTCACGACTTTCCGAACACGCCCTTCATCCAGATCCCCATCTATCAAGCACCAGCGAAACATCAGTTTTGCCGACCGCCTAACCTGGGACATAGTTTTCGGCATAATTGATCCTTCATCGGCTCCGCTATGCGACTCGACCGAACTGCCCTACAGTTTCTTCCGCCAGCCGTTTCTGATCCTCAGGCGTGAGGATCTTGCGCGTAACCCGGGTCGTCGCCTGGATGACGAGCGCCCCGATCTCTCGCTTTAACTCGTCGAGCATGCGGACGTGCTCCTGTAAAGCTGCCTCACGTGCTTTCGCGATGATTTGCTCCGCCAGGGCCTCGGCCTTTTGAGTTTCGCTTTCGATCAGGCGCTCAGCTGCAGAGTGCGCTTCGTTAATGATCCGTATTGCCTTCTCATCCGCCTGCACGATAATCCGCCGGCGCTCCACCTCGGTCTGTTCCAGTTCCGATTTGATCTTTTCTCTTTCGGCGACTCCGTCCGCGATTTGCTGGCGGCGCTGCTCCAACATGCGCAAGACAGGCCTATAAGCAAAGCGGTGGAGGAGAAAACAGACAATGCCAAAGCTGATGATCTGCGCAATAAGGTGCGGCCAGTCGACACCGAATGTATTGGCAATCTGCTGGACCTGACCTTCCGGTTCAGTACCCGTCAGCAAGATCAAAGCATTCATGGGTTTTCACTCTCGATTTCTTTGAACCGATCCGACTCCTGTGAACAAGATCTCGGAAACGAGCTTCTACTTAACCAGGAACAATGCGTAAAACACGATTGCTTCAGCAAAAGCAATCGCCAGAATCGACTGGACCAGAATTTTCGTCGAGGCGACAGGATTCCGTCCTACCGCCGTGGAAGCTGCCATGCCGATCAAACCGACTCCGATCGCTGCTCCTAACGCTGCCAAGCCAACGTGAATGCTTCCGTTCATGTGATTTTCCTCTTATCTCCGCCAGCTCCCGCGATTGAACACGGTCAAGCTGCCGGTTATTAAAACTCATGCATGTACAGCTGCCGACCCCTCGCTTTCGTGCTGGCAGATGAGCATTGTGAAAACAGCTGTCAGCAGCATGAAGACAAGGGCCTGAACCAGTCCCATCAGCAATTCGAGAAAATAAAACGGAATCGGTACGAGCCAGCCGAATCCCGGGACGAGTTTCGCCATCGCTTCCAAAAGGTTTTCGCCCGCGAAGATGTTTCCGTAGAGACGAAACGTGAGCGAGATCGGTCGGAACAAGATCGAAACAACTTCGAGACAGCCCGCTGCGAAGAAAACAACAATCATCAAGACCTTAAGAGCTCCCTCGCTTTCGCCCTTGGGCGCGAACAACTCCTTTAAGAATCCGACGGGTCCAATTTCGCGCAAGGCCCACACAATCCAGCATGCGAAAAATACCAGAGCCATGGCTAATGTCATATTGACGTCAGCATTAGCGCCACGGAACAAGGGTTGTGCGATCACGAAACCGTGAGACGTGTGGCTTCCCCAGCCGATGGAACCGACTCCCGGAATCAGCCCGATCCAATTGGCACACAGTATGAAAAGGAAAATTGTCGCGAAAAACCAGAACGTCTGTTCGGCTAAGTGCGGACCGATAATTCCAACCATAAACTTGTACAGACCTTCCACCAGCCATTCGACGAAATTCTGCAGACCCGAAGGAATCAATCGCATGTTTCGGGTTGCGAGCTGAGCGAAGACGATGAGACCCATCGCAACGATCCAACTGACGAGCATCGAGTTCGTGATTGGAAAGCCAAACGGCCGCGCAATCTCCACCGCCTTGGCTGAAAGACCATGTTCACCGGACGACGGGCTGGACTCGGTGGCGGACATATCCACCTGCGCTATCCCCGAGTTCCATATGCTTGGCTTCCCGCGATACGCCGCAACAGAGCCAATGCAAGTCGTCCCGGTGAACAGAATTAGAACAACCACCGGCCAGATCGAGATCCCTAACCGTCTTCGCGCACCGTTCGGGATGGCCGACTCACTCGTTGCACCGTTTCGCCGATTGATCATGGCTATCACGCTGGGCGTCTCTGTGAAAAAGAGGACAAAACCGCGGATTCCCCTCCACCAGCTTTCTCGTAACCACAAAGCGTGAAATACAGGACACGGTCGAAGAAAGTATCTAAAGAACGGAGCAACATCACGCCACCCCAGAACTCGACCGGTTCCTCATGCAGGCACTCCTGCTGCGTGTAGTCCCAGAGGTACTCGCGCGCAACGGCTGCGGCCGAGAACACCTGGCTGACCGGCACACCTTGGGAGGCTCGGTGCAGTCCGAGGCCGACGTAATGGCCCTCGAGGATCGAATCGGTCTCATTGGCAAGCCACTTGGTCAAATCCAGGAAAATCCCTAGCGCATATTGCTTCTGTTCACTCTCCGGAACCCGGAGGAGCAAGTCTGCGCATTTCCCGGAACTCCTGATTTTCGCGACCAACTCTTCGGACATGGTGACCGAATTCGATTTCATTAACTGCACCAGCTTCGCCGAGCGCATACCGCTTCCTTTCTTTAACCTCTGGAACGAGCCCGTGACCTACTTCTTCACGGGAGGCGGGTAGTTCTTCAACATCTTTGTTACAGCTTTATTCAGATTCTTCTGCTGTTTGTCGGGCTTAGCCTTCGGGTCGAGAGTCTTGCTAGCCAAGCCGCGCCATACCATGTCTTTGTTCGCGGAATCGTACATGTCGAGTGCCAATTGACCCACATAGATCGTGGACGTTTGGCCGGTTGTCATTCCACCTCCCGGGGCACCATACCATCCCCCGCGGTACCAGCCTGGTCCGTATCCCCAATCTGTGTTGTAGGAGGTGAATTCTTTCTCTTGTCCGACACCGACCTGATAACCGATAAGAAGGTCTGCGGAATCGGAATCCACCTTCGTCAGGCCCTTTGTGGCAAGCTGGGTGTCAAAGGCGTCTTTAATCTGCTTGTCCACGAGATCTCCCGGGCTTTTGGCATCCTTGAGCGCGACCCATTTATAGGTTTTGAACCGTGAGAAGTCGGTGTTCTTGTCGAAGTTGTACCGGACATCCTGAGAAACGGCGAACCCGGCTAGCGCAACCAGCGCAACTAACAGACCCGAGAAAACTCTTTTCATTTCAGACCTCCATTTAAGATTGTCGAGTAGATTTGCAGCCGCAGTGTCACGGCCCCTCGCTGCGAATCGCTGATACACTCCGCGTGCTTATAGTGAATCCTTGGCGATGCTAAGGATTTTGTCCCGCACGAGGAACTGTCATTGCTGACAGAGTTTTCTACGCCCAGTTTGAACCGGCTCGTTCACCACAGCTTTTCCCGTTCAGCAACTTGGAGCACCTTGGGGAAGACTGGCCTGCTCCCGCTCCTGCCTCACCAGATTTTTGTGCTCGGGTGCTTTCTGCCAAGTGTGTCGGGAAACAAAATGGAAGGTCCTGACAAGACTGCCAGTTCCGCTGACTGCAGGAGCATTACAGAATTTCCACAGCATTGGCTTGTCTGAGACGAGAAGGAGCGGGGGAAACCATAATGGCTGAAGAAGAACGTAAGAAGGGCAGCACCGAACAACCACCTGAGCTTACAAAGAAGCGGTACGAGCGCGAGTTGCGCAAACTTCAGACTAAGCTTGTCGAAATGCAGCGTTGGGTGACCTCGACGGGAGCCAAAGTCGTGGTTGTGTTTGAAGGACGGGACGCGGCGGGAAAGGGCGGCACGATTCACCGCATCATGGAGCGCGTCAGTCCGCGGGTCTTCCGTCACATCGCCTTACCCGCACCGACGGAACGCGAGAAGTCTCAAATTTACGCACAACGTTATATGAAGGAGATGCCTTCCGCTGGCGAAGTGATCATTTTCGACCGTAGCTGGTACAACCGGGCACTGGTTGAGCATGTGATGGGATTCTGCACTGACAAGCAGTACCAGGACTTCCTTCGCATGTGCCCGGCGTTCGAGGCTCTGGTGCGCAACAACGGCATTCTGCTCATAAAATTTTGGTTTGAGGTCAGCGAAAAGGAGCAGCACCGGAGGTTTTTGAGACGTATTGAAGATCCAATGCGGCAGTGGAAACTAAGTCCAATGGACCTGGAATCGCATCGCCGGTGGTACGACTATTCCCGTGCCCGAGACGCTATGTTTGAAGCCACAGATACACCACAATCACCCTGGTTCGTGGTGCAGTCGGATGATAAACAACGGGCGCGTCTGAACTGTATTGCGCATTTATTGAGTGTTGTGCCCTGGAAGAAAGTCCCGAGCGAGAAAGTCAAACTTCCGAAGCGGCAGGGGCCGAAGGGATATAAGGAGCCGGACTGGCCGTACCGTTGGATACCTCAAAAATACTGATACGTGAGATCGCAGACTCGGACTAACTGCGGCCACAAAATGCGCGCGCCCGAGAAAGATTGTTGGAAGCGCATTTAACTCCATGTCTGCTTGCCATCTTGTGGCCGGCAAAATCGCAACTCGCAAGATCAAAGCTGGGCGGACATTCTTCAACGTGAACTGCGTTAGGGTTGCGGGGCAGGAAAATGTTGTCTGGGAATGACGATTATCGAATTTTATGATGTAACCATTCGAAGCCTCGCGAGATTCCCAATGCTATGGCACGGTTTGGCGCTCATCGTACGTTGCGCGCCTGCCAACATTCAGAGTGTTACGATAGCCTGTCGGTGCCGTTGCCTGATTCCCAAAACTATAATCGGCCATGGCCAGAAGCGACAACCGGTGACTGAACCGATCACTGCTTACTGAAATCGTACAAAGCAAACGTTTTTGGAATTCCGCACTGCGGTAGTTGAGACGGGAAGACATTTCTTCATCACCTCAAGTCGAAAGCAGTGTCTGGTGGGCCATTGTGCGCCCTTAATCGTAGGTACAGCCCACTTCTGTTTCCCATGAACGCTGGCAGAACTACCAGTTCCGTGATCGCACCCTTTGTAGCTAGGTTGCTAGCGGCAAGGTGTGAATAATGTTATGTCGGCCAAGAGGAGACGTTCCATGCGTAAGCTCACGTTCTTGTGTCTGGTTGCGCTAGTTGCGTTTTCGATCTCGTGCTCACGGAAGCCGAGTGACGAGACCATTTCCCAAGATATCCAGAAAAAGGCGGCGGCTGATCCGCAAGCACAGGAAGTGCAGGTGGCTGTCGAGACAAATGAAGGAAAAGTCACACTCAAGGGCAAGGCGAAAACACCGCAAGCCCGGCAGGAAGTCGAAACCATAGCCAAAGAAGAGCCGGGAGTTACTGCTGTTGATGATCAGATGACCATCGACGACAATTTGCCTCCCGGTCCTGCGCCGGTGCCGCCTGAGTATCAGCCAGCCGCCGAGCACGCGCCACCCCCTCCTCCTCCGCCTCCACCGGTGGTCGTCCCAGCCGGAACGCTGTTGACTATTCGCCTGAACCAGGCGGTGGGATCCAAAATCAGCCAAGTCGGCACAGCTTTTACTGGATCTGTTGCAACTCCCATCACGATCGATGGCAAGACCGCCATTCCTGCTGGATCGGACGTTACCGGAACTGTTGTGGAAGCAAAGAAAGCCGGAAGGTTTAAAGGAGCAGCCGTTCTGTCGCTTCATGTCAATTCCGTCACGGTCAATGGACATCAGTACAACATCGAAACTGGAACCTTTGACCAAACCTCGACCGGAAAAGGAAAGCGGACGGCCGGGATGGTTGTGGGAGGCACTGGTGCTGGCGCGGCGATAGGTGGATTAGCTGGCGGAGGTAAGGGGGCCGCGATCGGAGCATTAGCTGGCGCTGCGGCAGGAACTGTCGGAGCTGCGACTGGCAATCGGGACATTGAGTTCCCGGCCGAGTCTGCACTGGGTTTTCGACTAGCGCAGCCCCTGACGTTGAAACCTTGATTGGACTAACAACAATCCTTTCGTAGCAGTTATTTCAACGGAAGTCTTCGATGTCTCAAGCGGCCACTCGCCCTGCTCATTCATCTCAGGGCTAAGCCGCTTTTTCCTTGTTGATTTCGGTTCACCGGTGTCAGCTACCACATCGGATAAAGAAGTGCACAAAGCAGGCCGGCACCTGCTAAGAGAAAGACGGCTCCGATTGTGATCACGGTGCAGGCCGAGTCCATCGACTTCGAGGAAGGCTTTGAGGTGTCTAACATCACTAAGCCACTCTCATACCTTCCATAGCCGGACCCGTTCTGGCCAAGGTGCTCTCGATAGTCGCTCGCCGAGTCGAGATAAGAAATCTCTGCCCAGACTTCCCAACTCTCCGGCCGACGGAGACTTTTCTCGATGTCCCGATGCAGGTCTGCCATCGCTGTTCACTCTTCGACGGTTGTTCCGCAGCCTAAATAAAGGTGCACCCTGCAGCACACTCGCAAATCTGACAGGAAACTCTATCAGCGACATTCGCCGATTACCTAGAACATTGACAATCTTTTTCTCTTTATTATTTCTGAAGATGGCCGCCGCCACTCCCCCCTGGCTCGGACATTTATGCTCGATCAGCAGGTCGACACTCTCGTCCACAGGACTGTAATAAATACCAGTTACTTACCCATAGCTTCCATCCCTACACTTTGTGTGCAATCGCGAGATTGCGACTGCTGAGAGACACCGTCAAGCTAACGGCTCGTCGGATCTTGCCTCTTGTATCAGGACGAAGCAATGCAAGCTCGAATTCGTAGCAAGACGTTGCACCGCATAGAACTCGCATTGTTGATCGTGGGAGTGCTGCTTATCGGAGTTTTCATAGCAGCTCACATCCACAGAACCGTTCTTTCGCGCGCTGCGGTGGCACGATTCGAGGCGCTCAATACTGAGCGTCCCGCGGACGATTTGGGCAGAACTTCCTTGGACCGTCGATTCAAGTTCGATTTCACGCTTTGGGACGAAAAGCGCGTCCAAGCCTACGAGCACAGTCTCGCCCAGCATTTCGACCCTCCGTTGGCTGTATTGCGCATTGCCAAGGTCCATCTCGAAGTGCCTGTGCTGGATGGAGTCGATGATTTGACCCTGAACCGCGGCGTAGGTTACATCCCCGGCACATCCGCGCCAGGTGATGCCGGAAACATTGGAATCGCCGGACACCGTGATGGATTCTTTCGCGTTCTGAAAGATGTTAGTTCCGGAGACATGATCGAACTCGAAACTGCTGAACAGATCAGCATCTATCGAGTTGATCAGATTGTGATCGTCGACAAGCATGACGCTTCGGTATTGCGACCCACACCCGTTCCCTCTCTCACCCTCGTGACGTGCTACCCGTTTTATTACATTGGAAGCGCTCCAAAGCGATACATCGTTATCGCTTCCCTCGTCGAATCTGGCCGGCCCGGAAGCGTGGAAAACGCGCCCGGTACGAAATCCGCTCATTCTGAACCAGTGCCACAGAACTCAAACCCGCAGTCGCAACCGTCAACCAAGGAGATAACACGATGAACTCAAGAATCAACAGCACACGTGTGTGGCTGGTGCTCGCGGTGGGGGCAATCTTTGTTGCCTTCACGGTGGGCATGAGCGCACAAGTGCAAACCACAACGTCCACCACGAAGGGGGCACCCTCCCACGAGGTCAGTGTCGAGCGCGGAGAAGTCGTCTACGTTTCCGGCAACGATCTGGTGGTGAAGATGGATGATGGCACGATCCGCCATATCGCCAATGTCCCCGAAAGTGCCCACGCAACGGTCGATGGGAAGCAGGTAGGAATCCATGATCTGAAGCCGGGGATGAAGCTGGAGCGTACCATCACGGTGACCAAAACCCCGACCGTGGTGACAACTGTCAAGACCGTTACCGGAAAGGTCTGGCAGGTACAGCCACCGAACAGTGTGATTCTGACTTTGGAGGATGGCAGCAACGAACAATTCAAGATCCCCAAAGACCAGAAGTTCAACGTCGACGGGCAGATGACCGACGCCTGGGGGCTGAAAAAAGGCATGAAGATCTCAGCCACAAAGATTGTCGAGGAGCCCGTGGATGTATACACGCGTCATCAGCAGGTGACCGGCACAGCACCACCACCACCACCGCCGCCGCCCGCTGATGTTCCGATCTTGGTCGCTGTAGTTACACCAGCTCCGGCCCCGGCTGCTGCTCCGGCAGAGTTACCGAAGACCGGAAGCATCATTCCACTGGTCGGGCTGCTTGGTGGTCTCTGTCTTGTGTCGTCGCTAGGGCTTAAGGTGATTCGCAGCACCTTTTGATCGCTGCTAGGGTTCGGGAAGGTAGTGTTCTTTCTGCCATCTCGGACCCATTTCTTTTGTCTGGATTCAAGGAGCCCCGGGGAGCATAGAAGCAGCGGAGACCCTACCTCACCCCTCTTGCACCTCAGAGGCGACGCCACGTCAAAAGGTGTTTAACATCACGAGCAGAGCTTTGGGAGGATTCTCAAGCTGCAATCAAGTGGGTCCTGATGGCGTACTGAACCAACTCGGCGTTGGTTCTAATATTCAGAACCTCCATAATCCGATACTTGTGAAAGGCCACCGTTCTAGTAGTGACATTAAGAAGCGCTGCAACCTCTTTCATGCATTTCCCTTCCGCCAGCAGTTGCAGCACTTCGCGCTGTCTTTCAGTCAGACGATCCGCCTCATCGACCAATCTCTTGTCCTGCCGCATGAGGAAGTCTACGGTATCTTTGGCGATCATTGGCGACAGATAAGATTTCCCGCGCAGAACCTCGCGGACAGCAATGCTCAGCTCAGATGCGGCACATGTTTTTACCAGATATCCTGAGCCGCCTCGACGAAAAGCTTCAGCAGCCAGATCTGCATCATGGTTCATGGTGAGAAATACGATCTTCACCGACGGTAACAGTTCACGTGCTTGCTGGGCAGCATCCAGACCGTTGAGCATGGGCATGGAAACATCCACGATGATCAGGTGCGGCTTAAACTCGGCAACTGCACGGACGAGCGCCCGCCCGTCGCTGACTGTGGCCACAACGTCGTACTCGGATTCGAGCAGCTTACGGCAGGCCTCAGCAACCAACGTGTGGTCATCGGCAATAATGACTCGTGGAAGATTACGTCGAATAGTCGACAGCATACTAAGCTCCTGTTTCTATTACCAGTCTCAGCTCACGATCTGATTATCAACGACTTTGAGCGTACTACAGGCTAGCCTGTAGAGGAAGCATGCAGCTTACTTCTCGTTCTGACATCTGCCAACTAGTACTTTTGCTAGTCCAGAAAGCGGTATCGTCGAGAACGGCGCCGGGAAAAAGCTCAAGAAATCCTTCTCCAAAGTGAGTGTATGGTCCCCGCAAGGTCCTCTGCGCTGAGCTTTGCAGGTCTCCACACGAGTGAGCAACTGTGCTTTCTATCAGACCGTCCCTCCGGAGCCCCCCTGCAATAAGCTTGTCGGATGGGGATGCTGTAGAAATGATTCTTGGTCTCGCAGACGTTCCGATCTCGGACTGTCAAAAGCGGCAGTTCACGACCATGTACAGAGAGTGAGAAAAGTGTTTGGAGGAACGACAACATTCAGTGCCCTTTCTCCAGACCTCGGTAGCGTTGTGTCTCCATTCTGCTGCAGAAGCTCTAAGCAAGTGTGTGCAGCTGTTTTCCGGAGCTTCTCGGGCAGATGCGATCCTTCGCATCCGTGCATGTGATCGGACACCGGAGATGTTCCCAATTTTTCCTCGGTGAGATAGCCCGCCATGTGTAGCCGATTTCTTATTCTGAGTTTTGCTCTTCTCCTCACAACCCCCCTTGCCGCAAGAGACAAGACCGATGTCATCGTGATGAAGAATGGTGACCGCATGACCTGCGAAGTCAAAGGGCTGGAAGCGGGCGTGCTCTATGCCAGCTTCGATTACATCGACGGCACCACCTCGGTTGACTGGTCGAAGGTCGCCCGCCTCGAGAGCAACCAGTTGTTCGTTGTGAAGACCGAGGGCGGCACCGTCTATACGGGGATACTGAGAACCGCCGAGACGTCTCCGGACCGGCCCGTGCAGATCAAAGTCTTGGCTGCGGAAAAGGAGGACGTGATCGATCGCTCCCAAATCGTTCAGATGATCGCCACCTCCGATAGGTTCTGGCAACGATTTAACGGCCTTGTCAGTCTCGGTGTGATCTATTCAAAAGGCAATCAGTCGACCCAGTACAGCCTGGCATCACAGACGGCCTACGTCCGGGAGCGATGGAGCGCGATGGCCAATTTCGAATCCAACCTGTCCTCGAGTTCAGGGACGAATGCTTCCACGCGAAACTCTCTCAATCTCGGAGCCCGACATTTGATGCGATGGAACAACTGGTTCTATGGGGGACTCGGAACGTTTCTGCAAAGCTCCGAGCAAGGAATTGACCTGCAAAGCACTCTGGGTGGCGGCGTCGGTCGTTATCTGAAGAACACAAACCGGACCGGCATCTCGATAGTAGCCGGGCCCGCCTGGCAGTCCACGCGCTACAAGCAGTCCGACGCTCCCGTTCCCGATCAGAACCTTGTGGCGGCCATCCTTTATGCGCAGGCACAGTTTTTTAAGTTCAGTAAGACCAATCTGAACGTCTCTGCCAGCCTCCTTCCTGCGCTCTCGGATCCGGGTCGCGTCCGCTTCAACACGAACGCATCTTATTACATCAAGATCATCAGTGATTTGAAGTGGACTGTATCTTTCTACGGAAACTGGGACAACCGTCCCCCGCCGGGATTCTCCGGCAGCGACTACGGAACGAGTTCAGGACTGAGTTGGACCTTCGGGCTAAAGTGAGGAGGCGACGAGAAATGTTGAGAACGACACACTCCATGGCGGTGATTGGTTCCATGTGCGGCTACCGCTCTGACACAACTGACAGTACTCAGTGACTGCAACGTGCTCGAAACTCATTTCGGGCTAGCGATCACATCCGTCTCTACGATTGATTTAACGCTTGCGGAGGGAGAACAGTGGGCAGCGGGCTGGTTCCAGAAGTTGGATTATGGTCGGGAGGTTCGCCGACCGCTTCGCAAGAAGTTCCGTACACCCGTGGGGTCCAGCACTTTGCTTCGGTAGACAGCGCTGCGCGTAGAGCGCGGTTCTTCCGGGGACTGTCTACCTCGGAAAGAAATACCGTTCTTGAGCGTGCACATCTTTGTACGTATTCGGCCAACTCCGTCATTGTTGAGCAAGGATCAAACGCAGACCGCTTCTTTCTGCTAGTGACAGGTGCTGCTCGATACTTTCTCATCACATCACAGGGACACAAAGTGAATCTGTTTATGCTCCTACCAGGAGAAATCTTTGGCGGCGCCAGTCTATTGACGGAACCGGCTCAGTTCGTGGTAAGTGGGGAGACTACCCGGGAAAGTTCCCTGCTCGTCTGGCAACGTGAGACTCTCCGCGCTCTGGCTGTACAATTTCCAAGACTTCTGGAGAACGGATTGTCCATTGCTTGTGACTACCTTGTCTGGTACGTAGCCACTCATCTAAGCCTTGTGTGCGACAACGCCCGCGAACGGCTCGCGCATGTGCTCGTCAGCCTCAGTGGTGGCATTGGCAAGAAGCAACCGAATGGAATCAGTCTTGAGATCACCAACGAACAGTTGGCCAACACTGCCAACATCAGTCACTTTACTGTCAGCCGACTAATGACGGAATGGCAGCGAAATGGATTCGTCTCAAAGAGCCGAGGTAAAATCGTGCTTCGGCGACCGGAACAATTGTTTAAGAGCGCTCCGTAGACAGCTATCGGCTGTGGATGTTTAGTTTTGGGGTAGCCAGTTTCATTTTGTGAGGGCGGTCACTATTTCTCTTTGGTGACTCCCGGAGTTTTCTCCCGGGATTTGGGGACCGGCTGACCGTTGCTGAATGAATTCCACCCACTGCTCTCCGGTTCTTTCCCGGCTGTTCCTCGGTCGTCCGCCAGCGAATCTCGTACGGGCAAATGACTTCCCAGATGAGACGAAAGATACGCAGCAATCCTGTTCTTGGCTTCTGTTCCATACCATCGACCCAAAAGTCCTTTAATGGTTCTATCAACTCTAGATGCGCAGAAGAATAAGTACACTGTCAATGCTGGCAGTCGCGGCACAGTCAGTTACTTGCGCACAACCTCAAGACCATGGGAAGGCTCACTCTTCCCATCTCTTTCGTGGTGCTCGGCTGCAGACGGAGCGGCTGGATTTACCTCGTGCACCTCGAATACGGGATGTTTGTATTCCTTAGGCAAGTAATTGCGTGGGATGGTGGTCTCATTTCCATCCCGCAGAGATGTATAGTGCGGTGAATTGATCTCTACTCCCGCTTCGTTGAACTTGTCCTGAATGTTCTGGTGCAGCACGGAGTAAATGTTCTGCATATCGCGCGGCTGCGCCGTGTAGGCATTCAGTTCATAAGAGACGTAGAAATCATTTAACGCCGTCTGCAGCACAAAGGGCGCGGGGTCATGCAATATGCCCTCAGTCGTGAGCGCGGCAGATGTAAGCAACTCGTGAACCTGCCGCCATGAAGCGCTGTATCCAATCGTCACGACTGTGTGAAAAATGACTCCTCGATGTCGTGCTTCGGCGCTGAAGTTCACCACGACTCCGCCGAGCACCGTGCCGTTGGGTATCGTGATCACCTCACTCTTCTGAGTGCGTACTCGTGTGACGAGCAGCGTTTTTTCGATGACCTCCCCAACGTCGTTCCCGATGCGCACAAAATCCCCCACTTGAAAAGCACGCATATAAGTGAGGATCGTCCCCGCAACTGCGTGGGCAACGGCCGAGGTCGAGCCGAGCGACAGCAGAACGCCGAGGAAAACCGTGATTCCTTTAAAGGCTGGGCTCTGCGATCCAGGCAAGTAGGGGAACGCAACAATCACAGACGCCACTAGGATCAGTGTTCTGACCAGCTTCGCCGTGGGTTCAGCCCAATCTGGATAGAACCCGCGAATCTTGACTTTTTCATCCCGGAGTTCTCCAAAAAAGTACTGATTTACTTTTATGAGATAGGAAGTGGCCAGGCAGATGAATGCAAGCAGGATGAGATTCGGTGTGTAGGCAATCACGCTCTTCCCAAAACCGGCCAACTCCGAGAAGAGCCAATTTGTAACCTGGCGAGAAGTATATTTCGTCGACGGAAAGAATCTCAGGACTACCGCGCCGTAAGCCTGTAGTATCGCCAGAATAACGATCCAGAACGCGATTCGACTGATTACCAGCAATGGATGCCCCAAGTACTGCCCGAGTCGGCCTCCCAATACCTGAACCGGGCTTAATTGATCGGGGCGATTCAACCTTGCTTCGAGTAGTGCACGCACTCTCTTCCGAATCCAGAAGAGAACCCAGATCAATAGCACGCACGTTGCGGTCGCTAGCAGGGTGTATATCCATCCCCGTACTAAGTTCGCGAGCTTGTGACTCTCGCGATACTCCGCTACGACGTACCGGATGATCTCGTTGTATTCGGCGGCGAGTTCTGGGCGCCTGCGCTCCGCTCCGGCCGCGTCAGCGTCGGTGATAGTCATAATCCGTGTCTTACCAGCAAGTATTTCAGTCCAAGCCCCACGCTCTTCGACATGGATTGCGTCGATCGGAATTTCTCTATTGTTGCTTACCGCGACGATGCGTTGTTGAATTGCCTCAGCCCGTTCTCCCGGTGTGAATCCCCCAACCTGTGCATAAACGACTAAGATCGGCCTGCCATCGACTTCTACCGCGTGCCCGACGTCTTCGGCTGCAGCATCGGGGTTATCCGTGAGTTCTTTGGGCTCTTGAGCATTCGAGCTCACGTATGCCACAGCAGTTACGATCAGCCCGAGGCTCAACAGGGCAATTAGTCTTCTCGTCCGGATCAGAAATTGATGAGTCTGATGTCTGGCCGCTCGTTTAGGGAATGACGCGGGCAGTGGAATGAAGTTGAGTGTTGATGCAGTACTCATGTGGCACACAACCTTCAAAGGCGAGTTTACGGCCGTCGTTCTCGGGAGCTGACTGTCAGTTTTGCTAGTTTGTGCCTTATGAAAGGGATGGCTGCCCAGATCGGCACATCCGGATTGGGGAATGTGGTGGGTCGGAGGTCAGGACGAAAGCCATTCAGCTGATCAGATGATGCTTGATCGCATATTGAAGAAGCCCGGCATTGCTCTTAACACCGAGTGCTTGCATCAGGTTGTACTTGTGGAACGCGACTGTTCCGGGCTTGAGGTTCAGAAAGCCCGCAATCTCCTTCATTGACATGCCCTCAGCGAGGAGCTGCAGAATCTCACGCTGCCGTGGCGTGAGCCTCTTCTCCTCTGTGAACGAGGCGCCTCTTCGTAGCAGGAAATCCACCGTATCCTTGGTAATGAGGGGAGAGAGATAACATTCTGACTTAAGTGCGCGGCGAATCGCGGTCACCAGCTCCCCAGCCGTGGCACTCTTTACGACATAGCCGGAGGCGCCTCGACGAAATGCCTCGGCAGCCACGTCAGGTTCCATGTTCATGGTCATGAACACCAATTTGCAGGAGGGCTGCAGTCGCTTAAGCTGCTCACATGCATCCAGCCCGTTCAATTGCGGCATCGCAATGTCCAGGACTACCAGGTCCGGCTTGAGAGACTCCGCCATCCGCAAAAGATCTCGTCCATTGCCGACAACCCCGATCACTTGAAACTCAGGTTCAAGCAGATTCTTGCAGGCTTCTGCCAAAAGGGTGTGGTCATCTGCAATCAGCAGGCGAGCTCGGTGACGATTGTCGGTGCTCATTGCATCACGCCGATTTCAGGTTGCCAGCCCACAAAGAGGCGTCACAACCTGTTGTTTTTCGGACTGCTGCAATCAACTGTATTGAAATCAGCACGACACTATAACTGTTAGTGATGCCAGATATCCACCAGTCGTTCGCTTAGGTTTCTGCGAGGCCAATGCCGGGGCGCCTTGCTCGACCCAAGAACCGAGCACCGCTCGCGACCGGCGACAAAAGGCAAGTTCAATAGGAATTGATCGAAGAAGAGATATAGCGACGGCCTTCCAAAACGCTTCGGATTGCGGGTATCAGATCTGTGGCGAGATGAGATTTCAGCACATAGCCGAGAGCGCCGACAGAAATGGCGCATTCGACAAAATCCGGGTCGTCCTGAACGGTAACAAAGAGAATCTTGGCGGGACAGCCAGAGGCTTTTAACGACGCCACAGTCTCGAATCCGTTCAAGATTGGCATAAATATGTCAAGCAGCAGAACGTCCGGAGACTGCTTGACGACCAACTCGAGAACCTGCGCACCGTTCTCAGCCATACCCACGATTTGAAATTCCCCCTCGAGAATCCTGGCAATGGTACCAAGTATCTCTTCCTGGTCGTCAGCCAGCACGACACGAGGTGGAATGTGCGCACCCGTCGTGCTGTTTCCTTCCGCCTGCGCCTGACGGGCATTGCAGTCGACTGTGTCCAGCAACGCCATGCAAACACAATTACCAGATCAGGCAGCACATGTCCCCTCGCAGCGCATGAAAGAGTCATAGCAATTGTGCCTAGCTAGGAGCCTTTGAAACGCAAGTGTAAACACAATAATTGTTTGGGTTATTACTCATCATGGCGACAGTTTTCGCTTCGGAACGTCGAGCTTTGCGACGCAACGTTCTGCGTCTCACCCGGCAGTTTGGGCAAGAAGTGAGTCTCTATTCTGTCCAAGCGTGCAGGCAGAATGCTCCAAAAAGCATGGTACGTGTGCTCCGGTCGCGAGTTCACCCAAGTCTGCTATACGGGTGCCTACTAGCAAAGCAGAACCCGACAACGACTTTTATTTGGAAAAGAGGTAAGGAGGGCCACGCTGCAGTGGCCGCCCACACCTCAAATCGCCTGCCGACGTTCCATTCCACTGGTACTTCTGCCAGTTTATGGTCGAGGTTGGCCCTTCTACTCTTTGGTCGGTCAATATCCGGCTCGACCGTGTGTGCACGCCTGACAAATCGTCCGGCACGTAATTGCTGCGCTCGACCGAGTGTCGTCACCAGCCGGTTGCAGTACGTTGGTTTGTCCCAGGAGTATTCCTATGCGACGTGAACATGAATTGTTCCAGCGTGGATTTGTTCCCAGAGCAGAAGGCCGAGTCAGCGTTGGACGGTACAGTCTGATTTCGCTCGGCATGGCCTTGCTGCTTGTGGTGATTCTATCCGGGTGCAGTAAGGAAAAAGTGGCTGCCGAGGCACCTCCCCCGGAAGTCGAGGTTGTACCCGTAGCGCAACAAGATGTCCCTCTTTTTACGGAGTGCATTTCGACTCTGGATGGATATGTGAATGCGCAGATTCAGCCTCAGGTCACCGGTTATTTGCTGAAGCAGAATTATCAGGAAGGCCTCATGGTTCACAAGGGAGACGTGCTATTCGAAATTGATACACGTCCGTTTGAAGCCGCATTGGCCCAGACACAAGGCCAACTGGCTGAAGCACAGGCACAACTTGGCAAGACCAGGCTCGATGTTGCACGCGACACTCCTCTCGCAAAAGAGAGCGCAATTCCACAGGCTCAACTCGACAACGACATTCAGGCGAACCAAGCAGCAGAAGCCCAGGTAGCGGCTGCCCAAGCTCAAGTGTCGCAGGCGACTTTGAACCTGGGCTTCACCAAGGTCCGATCCCTGATCGATGGCATAGCGGGAATGGCAAAAGCACAGATTGGCGACTTGGTTGGGCCTACCACAGTCCTGACCACAGTGTCACAGGTGCAACCGATCAAAGCCTATTTTGCAATCAGTGAACAGGAATACTTGAAGTTTGCGAGCCGAATCGGTGAGGTAGCGGAGAGGAAAAAGCTCGCCACAGGCAAACGCACCCTGGAGCTGATTTTGTCTGACGGAACTGTCTATCCCAGCAAAGGATGGCTGGTTCTTGCGGACCGACAGGTGGATGTGAAAACGGGAACGATCCGCTTGGCGGGAGCATTCGATAATCCCGGCTCAGTCCTTCGCCCTGGGATGTTCGGCCGGATCCGGGCGATAACGGGTGTTGCCAAAGATGCTTTGCTCGTCCCTCAACGGGCCGTTGTTGAAACACAGGGAAGTTACAGCGTGGTCGTTGTTGGCCCGGATAACAAAGCAAGTGTGCGCCCTGTGAAAACAGGAGATCGCGTCGGCCAAATGTGGGTCATTACGGACGGTTTACGTGCGGGAGAGCAGGTGATCGCCGAAGGTATGCAGAAAGCCAAGGAAGGCGCACCTGTTCAACCGAAGCAGTTCAAGCCGGCGGCACAAGGAGAGTGAGTTATGTCGAGTTTCTTCATCCGCCGTCCTATTGTCGCGATGGTGATATCGATCCTCATGGTACTCATCGGCATCGTCGCGATGCGAAGACTGCCCACTGCACAATTTCCTAACATCGCCCCTCCAGAGGTCCAGGTCAAGGCCACCTATCCGGGCGCAGACGCAGTCACTGTAGAGCAGTCCGTTGCGACTCCGATCGAACAGCAGATGAGCGGCGTCGATAACATGAACTACATGTACTCCAACAATGCCAACAACGGCCAGATCACACTGACTGTCAATTTCGATATAAAGACGGATCCCAGTACCGACCAGATTCTGGCCCAGATGCGCACGAACCAGGCCAATTCGCAGTTGCCGGCCGATGTCGTCAACTATGGCGTAACGGTACAGAAATCTACGGCTGCGCCTTTGATGCTGGTCGACCTCTACTCACCAAAGGGTACTTACGACAACGTCTTCCTGGCGAACTATGCCTATATTAATCTGAATGACCAGTTGACACGCGTGCCGGGTATCGCCAGCGTGACGGTGTTCGGGGCTGGTCAGTACGCGATGCGCTGCTGGGTGCGACCGGACAAGCTTGCGAAGATGAACGTTACGGTTCCAGAGATTGTTAAAGCAATCCAGACGCAGAATACGGTTAATCCCGCCGGACAGATCGGCGGCGAACCGGTTCCGTTAGGCCAGGAATTCACCTACGCGGTCAAGGCCCAAGGGCGCCTGCCAACTGCCGAGGACTTCGGTCAGATCGTCATTCGCGCTAATTCTGACGGCTCCATCTTGAGGCTCAAGGACGTTGCCCGGCTGGAACTCGGGGCGCAAACCTACAACCTGGTGGGACGCTACAGCGGGAAACCTGCTGCGGTCGTTGCCATCTATCAGCTCCCTGGAACGAATGCTGTACAAGCTGCCGCCGGAGTGCGCAAACTCATGCAGGAAGCCAAGCAGCGCTTTCCCCAGGATCTGGAATATGCTGTCGCACTGGATACAACCCTGGCCGTCACGGAAGGGTTGAACGAAATCAAGCACACCCTCTTCGAAGCTATCCTTCTGGTCATTCTCGTCGTATACATTTTTCTGCAGGGCTGGCGCGCTACGTTGATCCCTCTGCTGGCAGTACCGGTTTCGCTCGTCGGGACATTCGTGGTGTTTCCTTTCATGGGTTTCTCCATCAATACCCTGTCATTATTTGGACTGGTGCTCGCAATCGGATTGGTGGTCGATGATGCCATCGTGGTGGTGGAAGCAGTGGAACACCACATCGAACATGGCATGACGCCGAAGGACGCAGCCTTCAAAGCTATGGAGGAGGTGTCTGGTCCGGTTATCGCAATTGCCCTGATTCTGGCAGCAGTCTTTGTCCCGACCGCCTTCATTCCCGGGATCACGGGCCGCCTTTATCAACAGTTCGCGATTACCATCGCCATCTCGGTGATCTTTTCTGCCTTCAATGCGCTCTCATTGAGCCCTGCGCTCTCAGCGTTGTTGCTGCGCCCACGCAAGGAAGCACGCGGGCCGTTGGGAGCATTCTTCCGCTGGTTCAATCGTGTCTTCGGTCGAACGACAGACGGATATGTCAGCCTCTGCGGTACCTTGATTCGCAGAGCGGGCATGAGCATGATCCTGCTACTGGGCGTCGCCATCCTGGCCGGATGGTTTGGGTCGCGTTTGCCCCGCAGTTTCCTGCCCGATGAAGACCAAGGTTATGTTTTCGCGGGCCTGCAGTTACCGAATGCCGCTTCTCTCCAAAGAAATGATGAGGTGTCGCGCAAGATCGAAGACATGATCTTGAAGACGCCTGGCGTTCACTCCGTGACCTCTGTGCTTGGATTTAGCATGTTGAGTGGAGCCCAGAACACATACAGCTCTTTTTACTGGATCACCCTGAAAGAATGGGCCGAGAGAAAGACTCCCGAAGAGCAATACGAAGCAATCAAAGGTCACTTGAACCGGGAGCTGTCAAAACTCACCGAAGGCCTGGGCTTCTCTTTTCCGCCGCCGGCGATTCCCGGCGTGGGTACCTCAGGTGGTTTTACGTTCATGTTGGAAGATCGCGCCGGCAAAGACCCGCAATTCCTTAGTGACAATCTGGCAAAGTTCCTGGCGGCAGCGCGCAAGCGACCTGAGTTGGGATCCATTTACACCACTGCACTACCTACCGTGCCACAGGTTTATGTGGATGTTGATCGTCCAAAGGTGATTGCTCAAGGTGTTCAGCTCTCGGACGTCTATAAAACTCTCCAGACATTCATGGGCGGGCTGCTGGTGAATTACTTCAACCGCTTCGGGCGTCAGTGGCAGGTTTACGTGCAAGCCGAGGGCGATTTTCGCACCCGCGCTGAGAATCTGGGACAGTTCTATGTCACGAATGACTCTGGTCAGCCGGTGCCCTTGAGCACACTGACCTCCATCAAGCCTAGCACTGGTCCGGAATTCACTCTCCGTTACAACCTCTACCGTTGTGCCCAGATTAATGGTGGAGCAGCCCCGGGCTACAGTTCGGGCCAGGCCATGAAGGCATTGGAAGAGGTCTTTGCTCAAACCATGCCGCCGGAGATGGGCTATGACTACATGGGCATGTCGTACCAAGAGAAAAAGGCCGCAGAGGGAGTTTCGCCGGCGGTCATCTTCGGCATGTCTCTTCTCTTCGTCTTTCTGATTCTCGCCGCTCAGTATGAGAGTTGGTCTCTTCCTTTCAGTGTCTTGTTAGGGACACCGATCGCAGTGTTAGGTGCATTCAGCTTCTTGTGGATGCGCAATCTGGACAATGACGTCTATGCCCAGATTGGACTGGTCATGCTTATCGGTCTGGCGGCGAAGAATGCCATTCTTATCGTAGAGTTCGCCAAGATGGAGTACGACAAGGGCAAGTCTGCCGAGGAGGCTGCACTCGTTGGAGCCAAACTCCGATTGCGGCCGATTTTGATGACCGCTTTTGCCTTCATCCTGGGATGCGTGCCGCTGTGGACAGCATCGGGTGCCGGTGCCATCTCGCGTCGAGTTCTTGGAACCGCAGTGATTGGAGGTATGTTGGCCGCCTCTATAATCGCAATCTTCCTCATTCCTGTCAGCTTCGATGTCGTCGAGCGGATTGCTCATCGCAAGAAAGGCGCCGGGCCGGCGCATGTGCCTGCAATCGCGCCTTCAGCGGGGGACTAGTCTTATGCGAAGGCGTTGCTGTATCACTATCATCTCTCTCTCTTTCCTGTGCGGATGCACGCTTGGTCCAAAATACAAACGTCCTGCGGCACCAGTGCCGGATACGTTTCGTGGCTCTGTCCCAGGCGGGCCTACAACGGCGCAATCTCTCGGCGACGAAAAGTGGTGGACGGTCTTCCAGGATGCACAGCTGCAGGCACTCATTCGAGAGGCCCTGACACAAAACTACGATGTTCGTATCGCGGCCGCTCGTGTGCTTCAGGCTCAGGCCGTTTTGGGCATTACCCGCGCTGATCAATTCCCTACGATTTCTGCAGGCGCGTCCGCCATAAATAACCGCCTCCCAAAGACGCCCGTTACGCCTGCTTTTGAAACCAGCCCCATGCAGGTAAGTCTGGGCATGGCCTGGGAACTGGATTTCTGGGGTAAATTCCGCCGCGCTACGGAAGCCGCTCGTGCCGAGTTGCTGGCGTCCGAGTGGGGCCAGAAGGCAGTAGTTTCGAGTCTGGTCAGCAACGTCGCCACGGCTTACTTTCAATTGTTGGAACTCGATTCCGAAATGGGCATCTCGAAGCGCGCTTTGGACTCTCGCAAGGAGTCCTTGCGCTTGGTCGAGATACGGCAACGCGGCGGTAATACGTCGATGATGGACGTCCGCCAATCGGAGCAACTGGTTTATACAGCTTCGGCGGCAATCCCCGATCTTGAGCGGCGTATTGAGCAACAAGAAAATCTGCTTAGTATCCTGTTGGGCAGAAATCCGGGACCAATTACCCGTGGAGCATCGCTGACCGAAAATGTCGTGCCGGTGGAGGTTCCCGCTGGGCTTCCTTCGTCAATCCTTGAAAGGCGGCCGGATATTCAGTCAACAGAACAGACATTGGTTGCCGCAAATGCCCGCATTGGGGTGGCCAAGGCAGCCTACTTTCCCCAGATCACGCTAACCGGCCTCGCAGGGTATCAAAGCACAGCCTTGACCAACCTTTTTACCGGACCAGCCGGCCTATGGAGCTTCGGCGCTCAGCTGACGCAACCAATTTTTACCGCCGGAAAGATTCGTTCCGGTGTCCGGCTGACTGAAGCTCAAAAACAGGAAGCTGTGCTGCTTTACCAACAGTCCATTCAGCAAGCGTTTCGCGAAGTTTCCGATTCCCTGGTGGCATACCGCAAGAATCGTGAGTTCCGCGAGCAGCAGGAGTTGCTCACTCATTCCGCCGGAGATGCGACCCGATTGGCCGATAGCCGCTACCGCGGCGGCGTAACCAGCTATCTTGAAGTGCTCGACAGTGACAGCCGGTATTTCGATGCCCAGATCGGGCTATCTCAAGCTCAACTGAGTGAACGCCTCGCGCTAGTGCAGCTTTACAACGCTCTGGGAGGTGGATGGCAGGAGTAGAAGGCGCTTGACACACGCTCGAGAGCCTTACGAATCCTAAAGGCGCGTTCCTGACCCATTGGAAAGAATTCAGTGGTTGTCTTCGCGGTGATAAACACTCGTCGCGATACACTACTACCTGATCACCACGTACCTAGTCGCAATGCCAGACCTGTACTGAAGCGGACCCCGTGATCGAAATCGGTGCCATTCAGTTGCCCAAGCCAGGACCGCATATACTCCAGGTTTGCCACTCTGACAGCCAGGCCGCGATTGATTCCGACGTCCAGGCCGCCACCCACAGAAAGCGAAAATCCAGTTGACTCCCAGTGTTGTGTGTACAGGCCCTGATGCTTGATGAGTTCTTCGCCCGCATCCAGAATCTGCTGCTTCATCACGGGATCTTCGCGCTTCTCTGTGATTTTCTGTCCGCCCACGCGGAAGTACGCATGCGGACTCCAGCGCCCCGCGGTATGCAGAATCCATTGAGGCCCCGCTGTGAATGTCAGAGAGTCTCCGCTCCAGTTTGTCGCAAGCGAATTTCCCAGCGTGCATCCACCAACCTGTACTGTCCACTGCCAAAAGTCGCTTGCGCGAAAGGCGGCGACTCCGTCGCCTCCAAGGCAATTGAGGTTGCCAAAGCGAATGAAGCTGGGTACGGCACCGGTAAGTTCAAATTTTGGAACCTGCTTGAACCCTGACTCGTCTTCCCCAGGGCTTACGGCTCGGACCAGCGATTGGGAGTGTTGCACATCCATCGAGCCGTCGAAGTCGGTGACCGTGTCTCGGTTTTCTCTGCGCCATGGCTTCTCGCCCATCATGACGTTGGCAAATGTCTGCGGCGGATTCAAAGCACCACGGGCAAGTATGCGAAGGAAAGTATTGTTGGTTCGCATCTCCAGGGGAACTGTGATGTAACGATCAATGGCGTCCCCAGCTAGCATCCAGACGAGGCCCCCATTGGGAGTAATCACATGGTCCACGAACCCGTAGGCGCAGCAGTATCGTTGGATTTGTCCGATCGAGGCTTCACTGATGGGCCCAATCTCGAATTGCTCGCTAAACGCCCAGGCGAAGGCATATGCTCGCAACCGGCTTATCCAGTATTCACGGCTGGCCCCAAACTGTACATTGCGATACCGTCGGTCGTTCTGAATCCAGATGTAGCCGGAAACCGCACCTTCAATCGGATGGCCCAGGTAGTTCTCATAGTATCCGTCCCCATCGGACCAGCCATGCATTGCCCCCAGAGCTTTGAAATAGCCACCTACTACGCTGTTATGTAGCCCCTCACGTGTTCCTTTTTCGGTAGCGATACGAAATGCGTGCATCGTTGCCAGATAAGTCAGGGATCCCTTAAGCAGCCCTCCCCACTTGACGCCTGGCTTCGGCGTCTCGAGAGTGGCAGTAGACGGCAAAATCATGCTCGCGGAAGACGCACTGAGTATGCGATCCGGATGCTCAAATAAAGGCGGAAGTCCACTCGATGTTAGGTACACGTTTTCGAGCGTCTCAGCCGAAGGGCCAAACTCGGGGATCGCTCGAACTTCCAGAGTGTCCTGCTCGTTATCTTGGCCAAACATAACACTCGCAAGGATAGAAACGCCAAGAAAGCCTGTGAATAAGAACTGCCTGAAGGAATGTTTAAGTCCCAGTTCCAAGACCCCTGATTTCGCCAACACTCTCGGTTTCGTCCCCCCATTGTCCGATTTATCAGGCGGGAGCGCTGGCAGGAACTGGGAAAGGTTACAGATCAGAACTAGAACGGCACCATGTCGCAGGTGCAAAAGGTTGCATTTAGTGACCAACTGGTCGTCGACTCGACTGAACTGTCATTTCTGTCAGTAGTGCCCCCGGTTAAACCGCCCCTAACCTGTGATTGACTCGGGTCTTAAGGATCGAGTGAGGGATCATCCTTTACCTCACCGTATGTGTGGATGGCCCACATTACGTCGAGGATGGAGAGTCTACGGTGGCCATCGATCAGGTCGTAGGGCTATTCGGGGCAGTCACATTGATCGAGATGTTGGTCCCGTCTGGGATCGTCATCACCCGCACCCGGTCTGCTGTTGCTCATTCACGCCAGTGTAATGATCGCCGCTGGCTTTTTGGTTCTCGTAATCTCCCGGGAGCACCGCTTCCAACCAGAAACGCACAGATCATGAAGCCAATATTCGGAACGACAAGCGTCGGTGCAAGGAAGAGAAGATGAGTACATCACAGTTGCAACCTCCAGGTGTCTCCGCGACAAAGACAGCGTCTGTAGTTCCGATCTCAGACATTTCGGACAAAGTTGCCGCTCTTATCCAGCGCTATGGCTGTGGAACCGTTCAGTTCTCCGGAGAGAACGACGCACTTTATGAGCGCCATCTTGTCTTTGACAATGTTCTGGCTTCAAAGGCTGCCGACGTTCGCATGCAGTTCGAGGCTTTCGCTCATGCTGTGCGCGACGTTCTCTCCCAACGATGGATACGCACAGAACAGATGTACGAGCAGCGCAACCCGAAAAGGATTTACTACCTTTCCATGGAATTTCTTCTGGGGCGTTCTCTTTCCAACAACGTCATGAATCTCATGCTTGACCCAATGGTCAGGCAATTCATTCGCCAGAAGAGCATCAATTGGCCCCAGCTAATCGATCAAGAGCCGGACGCGGGCCTGGGAAACGGCGGACTCGGACGACTCGCTGCGTGTTTTCTGGATTCAATGGCCACCTTGCACCTTCCCGCGATGGGCTACGGATTGCGCTACGAATACGGGATTTTTCACCAATCCGTGCAGCACGGATGGCAACAGGAAAACCCTGACAACTGGCTGCGACGCGCTGACCCATGGGAGGTTGCACGACCACAGGAAGCGGTTGAGGTCAAAGTAAACTGCTCATTCGAAATCCATGGCGGCACCTTGCGCGTAATCGCGGGCAAGCCATTCAGCATCACTGCAATTCCCTTTGATCGTCCCGTGGTTGGATACGGTGCAAACAACATCAATACCCTGCGCCTCTGGGCAGCCGCCGCACCAGATTATTTCGACTTCGAACAATTCAGTAGTGGAGATTTTATTGCAGCGCTGGCTGACAGCCTTTCGACAGAGACCATAACGCGTGTCCTCTACCCGGATGACTCCACAAGTGCGGGCCGAGCACTGCGCTTCCTGCAAGAGTATTTTCTGATTGCCGCTTCCCTAGCGGACATCGTCAGGCGTTTTCAGCTCAGCAGCGCTGATTGGGATACGTTTCCTGCGAAGGTCGCCCTACAGATGAACGACACCCATCCTGCCTTGGCAGTTCCCGAGTTGATGCGGATCCTTCTCGACGAAGCTCATCTCGGATGGGATGCGGCCTGGGATGTCACTCAGAAAACTCTGGCATATACCAACCACACGCTTTTGCCGGAGGCGCTTGAGAAATGGCCTGTGGCGTGGTTCGAGATGTTGCTGCCGCGCCATCTTGAAATCGTCCTCGAGATTAATCAGCGCCTGCTCGATTCGGTTCGCACCCGTTTCCCCGGCGATGACGGACGCCTGGCTCGCGTCAGCCTTGTGGAAGAAGGCCCTCGCCAGCATATCCGAATGAGCAATCTGGCAATTGCGGGGTCTCACAGCACCAACGGAGTAGCCTCGCTTCACTCAAAGCTCCTGCGCACCAACACAGTCAGAGACTTGGCCGACCTGTTTCCAGAACGCTTCAACAACAAGACAAACGGAGTCACCCCGAGACGCTGGTTGCTACAGGCGAACCCCGCGCTCGCCAGGACGATCACCCGGGCTATTGGCGATGCATGGATTACCGACTTGAACCAATTGCAACATCTCAAGCCTCTAGTTGATGATGCCGGCTTTTGTGAGGCCTTCCGCAATGCCAAGCGGGAGGCTAAAAGCCACTTCGCCGATTGGCTGAAAGTCACATCTGGGACGGTTATCAACCCTGAGACCATGATCGATTCGCAGGTAAAGCGGATCCACGAATATAAGAGGCAATTCCTGAATGCGCTTCGCATCGTAGTCCTCTACAACCGCTTACGAAACAATCCTGAGATGAAGATGGTCCCGAGAACATTTTTGTTCGCCGGGAAGGCCGCTCCCGCCTATCAGCTTGCGAAAGTAATCATCAAGTTCATTAACAACTTGGCAGAGACTCTGGATAACGACCCGAATATCCGCGGGCGCCTGCAGGTTCTCTTCCTGCCTGATTATTCCGTTTCCCTCGCAGAGCACTTGATCCCGGCAAGCGACGTCTCCAACCAGATCTCAACCGCCGGATATGAAGCCAGCGGCACCAGCAACATGAAATTCATGATGAACGGCGCGCTGACCGTGGGCACTCGCGATGGAGCCACCATCGAAATGGCTGAGGAAGCGGGGGAGGAGAACTTGTTCCTGTTTGGCCTCTCGGCGGAAGAGGTCGCCAATAGCCGCGGCTGGTACAGTCCCCGTTGGCACTATGAGAACGAACCGGAAACGCGCGCGGCGCTGGACTTGATTTTCTCTGATCATTTCAGTCCCCACGAACACGGAGTATTTGAGCCGTTACGCAGGATGCTTTTCGATGGCGATCACTACATGCACCTCGCCGACCTGAAGTCATACCTCGAAGCAAACCAACGGGTTGAAGATCTGTACCTCGATCCCGATGCCTGGACCCGCAAGGCAATTTTGAACGTCACCAGTTCTGGAAAGTTTTCCAGCGATCGAACTATTGGCGAATACGCAAGCGAGATTTGGGGCGTCAGCCCTTGTCCGATCGACTGAGTCAAGACCGGGATTCGAGAAAGGTAGCATTGAGAGGTACTCGCTATGGCAGCAAGCGCATGGAATATCAAACCCTTTCAGAAGCGCACAGCATGGAAGGGGCTCCAGATTCACTACAAAAAGATCAAACAGCTTCATCTGCGCGATCTCTTTGCGAATGACCCACTCCGCGCAGAGAGGATGACCGCCGAAGGGGCAGGGCTGTATCTGGATTACTCAAAAAACAGGATCACCTATCAGACCCTCAAATTGTTGGTCGCACTGGCAGAAGAATCCGGTTTGCAGTCCCGCATCGACGCCATGTTTAGAGGTGAGAAAGTCAACATTACTGAAGAACGCCCGGCCTTGCATATGGCACTCCGCGCTCCCAAGGGAACTGCCATCTACGTTGACGGAAAGAATGTGGTTCCACAAGTTCATGCTGTGCTTGAGAGGATGGGCCATTTCTGCGATCGCTTGCGCAACGGAGAGTGGAAGGGACATACCGGCAAGCAGATACGAAACATCGTGAACATTGGCATCGGCGGCTCCCATCTCGGCCCATTGCTTGCCACACAGGCTTTGAAGCAATATGCGGACCCCTCATTAACATTCCGATTCATCGCCAATGTGGACGGCACCGACTTTGCCGAAGGGGTTCGCGGTCTCGATCCTGCCGAGACCCTCTTCATCATCTCTTCCAAGACCTTCAACACGGTCGAAACCATGACCAACGCCAGCACAGCCCGTGCATGGCTGGTCGCCGGATTGAACGCAGATGAGGAGTCCGTGGCAAAACATTTTGTCGCGGTATCAGCCAACGTTGCTGCCGTCGCTCGTTTTGGAATTGAGACTGGGAATATTTTCGAATTTTGGGATTGGGTGGGTGGACGTTACTCGCTTTGTTCCGCCGTCGGGTTGTCTGCCATGCTTGCCATTGGACGAAAGAATTTTCGCGAGATGCTAGACGGCTTTCACCAGATGGACTCGCATTACCTGGCCACACCGTTCGAACGCAACTTGCCCGTTCTGATGGGTCTTTTGAACGTCTGGTACAACGACCTCTTCGGTGCCCAAAGCTTTGCGATCGTGCCTTACGAACAATACCTCGAGCACCTCCCGGCATACCTACAGCAGCTCATCATGGAGAGTAATGGTAAGCGTGTGACCATGATCGGAACCGAGGTGATTCAGCAAACAAGCCCCGTTTACTGGGGTGATGCCGGAACCAACGGGCAGCACTCGTTCTTTCAACTGCTGCATCAGGGCACAAGACTGGTTCCTTGTGATTTCATTCTGTTTGCGCAACCCATTCATCCGATGGGGCGGCATCATGACATGCTGGTCGCCAACGCGTTCGCGCAAACGGCCGCTCTGGCTTTCGGCAAGACCGCTGAGCAGGTCAAAGCAGAAGGCACACCGGAATGGCTCGTCCCACACCGGCTGTTTGACGGCAACCGCCCCTCCAACACCATCTTTGCTCAGCGTTTGACGCCTGAAACCCTTGGAAAACTGATAGCTCTCTACGAGCACTCCGTTCATACACAAGCTGTCATTTGGAACATCAACCCGTTTGACCAGTGGGGAGTCGAGTTGGGAAAAGCTTTGGCCAGCCGTATCTTGCCAACGCTAGAAAGCACGGACGATGCGCCCCTCGAATATGACAGCTCGACAAGTGCGCTGATCCGGCGGTATCGGTCGATGCGGAAGCAGTAAAACAACTCGGGTAGTGAGACGTGTGATCACTTGAAATTGCCGCGCAGTAAGTTGCACTCCAGATGGAGGTAAGCCCATGCGAGGTGTAATCGCGAACGAAGCAGCTACTTCGGATGGTGCTTCGGCGCCCCAGTTGAGACAGGAACATATCTCTCTGGCTGGCCACAGCGCACCACTAGGTGCCACGGCGTATTCGAATGGAGTGAACTTCTCTGTATTCTCGCGGAGCGCCACGCGTCTGGAATTGCTTTTCTTCGATCAAGAAGACGACGGGCGTCCCTCACGCATCATTCCGATCGAACCATACACAAACCGAACCTACCACTATTGGCATGTGTTTGTCCCTGAAGTCCGCGCGGGGCAGATCTACGCCTATCGAGCGTACGGACCATTTGACCGCAGCAATGGATTTAGATTTGATCCCGAAAAAGCGCTGCTGGACCCATACGGGCGGGGTGTGGTTGTCCCCAAGAATTACAACCGGGAGGCCGCTCGAATGCCGGGGGAAAACCTGGCCGTCGCGATGAAGAGCGTGGTCATCGATGCTGGCGGCTACGACTGGGAGGGAGACACGCCCCTCCGTACTTCTGCGGCCAGAACCATCGTGTACGAAATGCACGTAAGAGGATTTACTCGACACCCGAACTCCGGCATCTCTGAGACACTTCGCGGGACCTATGCAGGACTGATTGAGAAGATTGCTTATCTACGTGATCTTGGTGTGACCGCTGTGGAATTGCTACCCATCTTTCAATTCGATGCCACAGACTGTCCCCCAGGGGTCGTGAATTACTGGGGTTATCAGCCTGTCTCGTTTTTCTCGCCGCACCGCGCTTACAGTTCCCGGCAAGATCCACAGGGACCGACTGTCGAATTCCGCGATATGGTAAAGGCACTTCACCGCGCCGGAATCGAAGTAATTCTAGACGTCGTATTTAACCATACTTCGGAAGGCAAGCACGACGGTCCGACTCTAAGTTTTCGCGGTTTGGACAACGCCGCCTATTACATCCTTCAGGAAGATCGTTCCAGATATGCAGACTACAGCGGCTGTGGAAACACTCTCAACGCGAATCATCCAGTAGTCCGGCGAATGATCGTTGACAGCCTTCGCTACTGGGTCAGCGAGATGCACGTTGATGGTTTCCGCTTCGACCTAGCCTCGATTCTGTCGCGTGACAGCTCAGGAAACTGTATGGCCAGTCCACCGGTGCTCTGGGATATCGAGTCGGATCCCGTCCTTGCCGGAACCAAGCTTATTGCAGAAGCCTGGGATGCAGCCGGCCTTTACCAGGTCGGTAGTTTCATCGGCGACAGCTGGATGGAATGGAATGGCCGGTTTCGGGACGATTTCCGCAGCTTCTTCCGGGGCGAATGTGGAACCGTTTCTCGAATCGCCGATCGCCTTCTGGGAAGTCCCGAAATCTATGGACACAAGCAACGCGAAGCCGAACAAAGCGTAAATTTCGTGACCTGTCACGACGGCTTCACGCTCAACGACCTTGTGTCCTACAACGACAAACACAACCAATCGAATAACGACAACAACCAAGATGGAGCCAACGACAACCGTAGCTGGAATTGCGGAGTCGAGGGACCGGCCGATGATCCGGCCGTCGAAAGACTACGCAACCGGCAAGTCAAGAATCTCTTGACCGTGACCCTTCTTTCTCTCGGCATGCCGATGATTCTCATGGGCGATGAAGTTCGCCACTCCCAGAACGGCAACAACAATAACTATTGCCGCGATGATGAATCGAACTGGTTCGACTGGACTTTGATAGAGAAGCATGCGGACGTCCATCGCTTCGTAAAATTGCTACTCGCACGCCGTGTCTTACGAAATGAAGATGCCCAACGCGAACGGAAGAGCCTCGACCAGTTGATTCGCGACGCGCGCAAGGCCTGGCATGGGGTAAAGCCATTGCAACCAGACTGGGGTGACTGGTCGCATAGCCTGGCCTTTGGAGCAGAGATCAAAAAGGAGGGTATTGCCATCCACTTTATATTGAACGGCTACTGGGAACCGCTTCAGTTCGAATTGCCGGCACTCGAAACCGGAGCAGCCTGGCGACGCTGGATCGATACTGCACTGGAATCTCCGAATGACATTGTGGATTGGCAAGCGGCGACGCCTGTCACGGGAAATATCTACCCTGTTGAAGCGCGATCGGTCGTGGTTCTCATCACTCACCTGCAGCAGAACTGACATGGCAGATACAAACATCAATTCAGTTGCATTTCACACCGCCGAACTGCAGAGCGAACGCCTCCGAATCTTCGGTGTATTTGCGTTCCTTGGCTTGCTTTTCGTTGTTCTAGTCGTTCGTGTATTCGTAATCCACACCGCCACAACTGACGACCCACGCGTATGGGGCGCCTTGTTTCTAATGTTGGCCGTGACGACCTCAGAATACTGGATGCTGCGCAAGGTGGGGCAGGCTTTGAAAAGCCAGGCAAGGCTTGCTCCCCCTTTGTGGATTTTCAGCACGATATTGGAGGCTTCGGTTCCCGCATGGGCCATCGCGTTCCTCCCGAGTTCGCAAATTGATGTGATTTACCGACCCTTGGCGACTCCGCTGCTTCTGGTCTTCGCTATCTTTATTATTCTCTCCATCCTGCGCCTTAAGCCCTGGATCAGCATTTTGTCCGGTTGTGTGGCCTCCACGAGCTACTTGCTGGCAGCGCTGTATCTGGGGTGGAGACCTCCGCAGATCGGCGCTCCAGCAACACTAGCCCAAACAGCAGTTGATCTAAACGCGATTACTTTGGCGGCAGCCGGCCTCGTCGCCGCCGCAATCACGCGAGAGATCCGTAAACACCTACAGGCCGCGCTTCGAGAAGCGGAGACCAGGCGGAAGCTCGACGCCGTACAGCACGATCTGGAGATTGCGCGCTCGATCCAGCAATCCCTCCTTCCGCAAAAATCTCCTCAGATTCCAGGATTTGAAATTGCGGGTTGGAATCAGCCGGCAGATGAAACCGGAGGCGACTACTTTGATTGGAAGAGCCTTCCCAACGGAGAAGTAGTCGTGAGTCTCGCGGACGTTACGGGTCACGGCATCGGTCCCGCATTACTCGCTGCCGTCTGCCGCGCGTATTCCCGCGCTCACTTCACAGTGAGCCATACGCTTACGACCGCTTTTGAACGCCTCAACCAGGCACTTGGAGCCGATCTTTCGACCGGGCGCTTCGCCACTTTCGTTGCTGCCGTTTGCCGGCCCCGCTCTGAGGAGGTTGAGCTTTTGTCGGCCGGTCACGGTCCGCTGTTTGTCTATTCCAGTTCTTCGGATCATTTTACGGAGATGAATGCGCACGCATTGCCGCTCGGTATCTTGCCCTCATTCCAATCGGATCCGCCGAGTCGCTTACAGCTTCACTCCGGTGATCTGGTACTGCTCGCAACCGACGGATTCTTCGAGTGGGAAAACGACGCGGGAGAGCAATTCGGGATACGGCGAATGGAAGACGTGATAAGGAAATTTCGAGATGATGCCCCCGAGGAAATCATCGCGAAGCTTTATCAAGCCGTGGTTACCTTTTCAAATGGCACCAAACAGCAAGATGATTTGACCGCGGTCATCATAAAACGAACGTAGACGAGGATTGTTTGGCTCGGGAATATGCAAGCCGGTCATTTCTGTCGAAACTCTGCAAGTGTGGCTCATTTCTTGTTCTCTCAATCACCGCGCTAGTTGCCTCTGCCCAGGATCTTGCCCCGCGCGCCTACATTATTACTCCAGTCCACTCGAATGCCGCAGTCTTTGCGTATTCCTTCCTGGACGGCGACCTGGTCTTCGATAATGCGGTACCCATAACGGGCGCGACTGCCCGAGTCAGTATTCCTGTATTCAGCTATTATCACTCGCTGAACTTCTTCGGCCGCAGTGCCAACGTCACGGCATCCTTGCCCTATGGCGTCGGGAACCTCCGCGGAAATGTGCTGGATCAGGAAACAAAAGCATACCGATCAGGCCTTTTCGATGCGGTATTTCGCTTCTCGGTGAACGTCATGGGCGGTCCGGCGATGAACGTGGCTGATTTTCGGAAATGGCGTCAGAAAACAATTATGGGCGTCAGTCTGAGGGTCGTCACTCCAACCGGCCAATACGACCCGACAAAACTCATTAATTATGGCGCGAACAGATGGGGATTCAAACCTGAATTCGGTCTTTCCCGACGGTGGGGATACTGGGTCCTCGATGCTTACAGCGGCGTATGGTTCTACACGACAAACCACGATTTTTTTTCACGGAACCAATTCTCGCCTGGCACCAACACGCTGAAGCAAAACTCCATATTTGCGTTTGAAGGACATCTTAGCTATGACGTCAAACCCAGGCTCTGGGCCTCACTCGACGGAAACTTCTGGGTGGGCGGCCGTACAACCATCAACGACGTCGAGAACCCCAATTCCCTGCAACAGAACTCGAGAATTGGCGGAACAGTCTCTGTGCCAGTCAACAAGCACCAGTCTCTGAAATTCAGTTACAACCGTGGAGCCTACATACGGTACGGCGGCAACTTTAATAACGTCTCCGTGGGATGGCAGTACTCATGGCTCGGCAGACCTAACTAGTTCTCGTGGCAAAGCATCGCTCCGCCTGCATCAGATCAAAGGCAGCTTCAGTGAATCCGCTTTAAGCCGCATTTGCCATAAGTCGAAATGCTTTCGTTTTTGCATCAAGATATGACTTGTGTTGAGGCACGCTTTCGACGTGAAGGTTTTGTTCTCTGCTGCTGCAATCACGATGGCCTTCGTCTTCGGGCCATGCGCTATCAAACAGTGGACCGGCTTTCGCAGCTGTTCCCATGTAATAGACTCTTCGGCGACGAGAGTTCGAACCAAATGAACTCTCAGGTTTGCCTGCTTGAGGGTCTCAGGCGGCATGACAGCGCCAGCCAGGTAAGCAGACTTCGGAATGAGTTCCCCTTTGTGCATTTCGGCGGAATAGATGAGAAGTCCTGCAGCATCTGGCGTGACAGGAAAAGCCCGTTTTTTCTTGCTCTATGAGTTCTTCGGACGCTTCCTAACTCGCTGTGGGTATGCTTTGCATTCTCTGCCCGACAAATGTCGCAATTCTTGTCCGTTGCACGATACCGGGAATCTTCGACGACAGCCCTTCCGCCTGCAGCAGGTCTCTCACTTCCCCGTGCACCTCTGCCAGCGCGAGCGACGCGCCCGTTTGCAGGGCCTCTTCATACAATTCGCCGAGCATTCGTACTCCGGCGAGATCAATGTTAGCCGAGGTAGACAGATCAATGACCACTAGGTCAGTTGCAGTCTGTTCGCGAATGCGCTGCAGGATTTCCTTCTTTACATTCTCGGCATTGAAATAGAACAATCCTGCCTCGATACGCAGCACCAGTACACCGTGGAGCAGTTCAACCTCGGGATAGCGTGAGCAATCCGCAAAACGATCCATGCCTGGCATGCGACCGAGCAAAGCCATCCTCGGGTGGGAAGCCCGTTTAAGGAGAAGAAGGATAGAGAAAATCGCCGCGAGCAATACGCCCTTCAATATTCCGAAAGCCAGTACACCCACAGTGGCGACCATCGCCACTCGAAACTCCATCTTGCTCACCTGGTACAGATGTCTGAGTTCGCTGGGCTGGATTAACCCACCTACCGCCATCAGGACGACCGCGGCCAGAACAGCGTCCGGCAGGTTGCTCAACATCCCCGTCAAAAACAAGAGCACCAACCCAATAGCTCCTGAAGCAAGGATTAGCGCGACTGGCGTTTGTGCGCCTCCTTTTTCGTTCACTGCAGACTGAGACATACCTCCGGCGAGTGGATAGCCTTGGCCCATTCCGGCCACCAGATTTGCCGCTCCTAAAGCCAGCAACTCCTGATCCGCATTGATGGGATACTGATGAGTTCGTGAGAAAGTTCGGACCACCGAGATGCTTTCTACATAGGACAGCAGAAAACAAGCGAGCGCGACCGCCAGCAGATAGTCCACTTCACTCCATTGCACCACTGGCCAGCCGAAGTGTGGCACTCCCTCCGGGATGGCACCAACAACTTTCACTCCCTTGGCAACAAGCGGAAAGTAAGACATCACAGCAATCGAGATTGCCACCACGAACAACGCGATCGGACGGCGGGGCAGGAACCGCTCGCCAAGAACCAGGAGAGCCAGGGCCCCCAGCCCGATTGCCAATGTATAGGGATTCGTCTCTCCCAGGTGTTTGCACACCTCTCCAATTCGCGTGAAGAAGTTACTGCCGCCGCTGTGTACACCGAACAACTTGGGCAGTTGGGTAGAAGCGATGTACAAGCCCGCGCCCACCTTGAATCCGCTCAGGATTGTTTCCGATACAAAGTTGCTGACGCTGCCCAGCCGTAGTGCCCAGGCAAAAATGCCTATAAAGCCCGCCAACACGGCCACAGCCATCGCTAAATGCACTTGACGCAGCGTGTCGCCGGTAGACATCAGGCCTAAGGAGGAACCAATGAGAATCGAGATCGCCGATGTGGGTCCGATCGCGAGTTGGCGCGAAGTGCCAAATATGGCATAGGCAATCCCACCGAGCAGGTAACAATACAAACCGGCCTGCGGGGGCAGGCCGGCTAGTGATGCGTAGGCCACGGACACCGGAATCGCATATGCGGCGAGAGTTAATCCGGCCACAAGGTCAGAGCGAATCCAGCCTGCTTGATAATGCGGCAACCATTGCAGGATCGGGAGGGTCGAACGCCATCCGCCCCAGTCTCTCGCGCGAACAGTATTGGGCTCCATTCCGGTCCCTTTCACCATTGTCGAACGACAACTCGACCCATCCTTATCCAGCCACCTGCTCCCGAGTCATGTGAGCTACCAAATCGCTCTTGGAGATTTGGAGGAATTCTTCCGCGGTCCCGCGGGCGAAGAGATCAAGGACACGAGCGATAATCCCGGTCCACCCGGTCTGATGGCTGGCTCCGAGCCCGGCACCGTTATCTCCGTGGAAATACTCGTAGAACAGGATGTAGTCCTTCCAGTGCGGATCCTCCTGGAACTTCTTGGTCCCTCCGTACACCGGACGGTTGCCATTGGCGTCACGCAGAAACATGCTCGACAACCTGCGGCTGAGCTCTTTTGCGACTTCAAACAAGGTCATGTACTTCCCCGAGCCCGTAGGACATTCGACTTTAAAGTCGTCGCCATAGAATTGATACAGATTCAACAAACCCCGGATGATCAAACCATTCACCGGCATCCAGATGGGTCCCCGCCAGTTGGAATTGCCACCGAACATTCCAGTATTTGATTCTGCCGGGAGGTACTGGACCTTGAATTCCTGCCCGCTCAGATTGAATACGAAGGGATGCTCCAGATGGTATTTGGATAGGGAGCGTACGCCGTAGGGACTGAAGAACTCATTCTCGTCGAGGAGGTACGCCAAAATCCTCTCGATCTTCTCTTTGTTGCAGACGGACATGAGTCGCCGGTCAGCATAACCCTTGAAGGAGCCGTCAGCCGGAGCAATATGCTTCAACAATTCGGGATGCCTCTTCCGGAAGGTTTCGACAAGCTCTGTCAACCGAGGACTTCTTGCCACAATGCCGGTTGCTTCCAGCACAGTCGACGCACACAACGGTAGCAGTCCCACCATCGAGCGCACGTGCAGGCGGATGGCGTCGCCATTCGGAAAATGGAGCAGGTCATAGAAGAATCCGTCCACGCTGTCCCACATTTCATCCCGGTTGTCGCCGATGCGATCCATCGCATACGTGATCCAGATAAAATGCTCTAGGAAACGGAAGGCAATGTCTTCGTAGATCTGGTCGTACTCGGTTAAAATAAGCGCGATCTCCAGCATGTTCTGGCAATAGAACGCCATCCAGGCCGTACCGTCTGCCTGATCCAAATATCCTCCGGTCGGAAGCTGAGCGCTGCGATCAAAGACGCCGATGTTATCCAGACCCAGAAACCCCCCTGCGAACACGTTCTTCCCTGCTGGATCTTTCCGGTTTACCCACCAATTGAAGTTCTGCATCAGACCTTGGAAAGATCGCTCGAGGAATCGCAGATCCGACCGCCCCAATTCCTTTTCGATGTTGAATAAGAACAACGTCGCCCAGGCGTGGACCGGGGGATTGACATCACTAAAATTCCACTCGTATGCGGGGATTTGCCCGTTAGGATGCGCGTAGAGATTTCGCAACATAAGCAGGAGTTGATCCTTTGCGAAATCGAAGTCCACCAACGAGAGTGCTATGGTGTGAAACGCGAGGTCCCATGCGGCATACCACGGATACTCCCATTTGTCCGGCATCGAGATAACGTCGCTGTTGAGCATGTGAAACCACTCAGTATTCCTGGCAGTTCGAGGGTTGGCTCCCGTAAGAGGGTGAGCATGGTGTTCAGCCAACCACTTATCCAGATCAAAGAAATAGTACTGTTTGCTCCACAACATTCCAGCTAACGCCTGACGATGCACGCGACGCTCATCCTCATTCAATGTCGACGGGGTGATTCGATCGTAGAACTCGTTCGCATCCGCAAGGCGATCAGAAAATGCCCCGTCGAAGGTGGCGAAAGGATCGGCGGCGGAGGGCTTGCTGAGCCGCAATCTCACCACCTGGCTGCCGCCCGCGGGCACCTCGAGAATGTAGTGGGCGGCCGCCTTTGTCCCCGTTTGTGCTGGGTTCACTGCTTCCCGCTTCCCGGCGGTCACGTACTCATGGAATGCGTCTTTGACGTGGGGTGAGGGATTTGGCTGTCCCCACAAACGCGCCGCATTGGAATCATTTTCTGTAAACAGAAGTTCAGGTGTGCCCTCGCAGAAAAGCACACGATCGCCCAACTTCTGGTGGGACGCGACAATGGTGCCGTCCTGCGCGCGGACCGATGGCTTGATGTCGTTCTCTCCCCAAGACCATGTATTTCGGAACCATAACGTCGGCAGCAAGTGTAGGGTGGCCGGCTCTGGACCGCGATTATGAACGGCAATGCGGATCAGCACGTCCTCTGGTTCCGCCTTCGCGTATTCCACGAACACGTCGAAGTACCGGTCGGCATCGAAAACACCAGTGTCTAGAAGTTCGTATTCAAATTCTTCCCGGGATCGCCGGCGATTGGTTTCCACCAGATCGCGATAAGGGAACTCCATCTGCGGGTACTTGTACAGATACTTCATGTACGAGTGGGTTGGCGTGCTGTCGAGATAGAAGTAGTACTCCTTTACATCCTCGCCATGGTTCCCTTCACTGTTGGTAAGTCCGAACAGGCGTTCTTTAAGAATGGGATCCCTCCCATTCCACAGTGCGACGGCAAAACACAACTGTTGCTTATCATCGGATATACCAGCGATCCCGTCTTCGCCCCAGTGGTACGCACGAGAGCGCGATTGATCATGGCTAAAGTAATTCCAAGCGTTTCCATCGTCGCTGTAATCCTCGCGGACTGTACCCCATTGGCGTTCACTCAAATAGGGTCCCCATTTCTTCCACGGAATGCCGGATTCGCGCGCGTCATTCAGCCGTCTCTGCTCTTTTGTCTCAATGTAGGTAATGGAAGCCTTCTTGCTCGTTGTGGATGTCGTGGATGTCATAGAAGTTCCTCCGCAGTACTATCGGTCCCGACTTATGCGGGCTGAATATCGCACCAGCTGATCGTGAGGTAGATGTACTGTGCACTTCGGAATGGGAACGGGAGTGCTTCCGAAACGGAAACCGCCCTGTCGCAGCCGTGGAGAACGCATCTTCCCTCAAAGGCCACCCTGGGGCATACTCCCGACTTTTGAAAACAACCACTGTGGAATCCAGAAGCCAACATGGGCATGGGCTTCTCCGTGAATCGAATGCCTCACTACAGTCCACCTGCATCCTAAACATCGGCTTCACGTTCTTGGGACTGGCAGATATGACAGTCTCCGAGAATTGTGGCCGCGCAAGAGAAGTTCCATGTGAGGTTGCGTGCTCCCCAAAAGGCGCAGGCCTCCCCCAAATTCAGTGACATGAAGGATCATCCTGAAAATGCCCACTAACCAACATCTGTGCCAGAAAACGCCCACACGAAACGATTTTTTGGGACACCGGGTCATTCCGCAGCGTGTCTGGGGAGATTGCGTACTTAGCAGTGTCCATCGACTTGCGTGCCTCCATCAGCTTGTTACTCCACGCCTGCACGTGCTCGAACTCGCTATTTAGCAGCTGAAGCCCGGAGTGATCCGCGTCGGTGGAGACTGATGTCGACGCCATCGCAAGTCCACTCTGGGCCTGAGCCCGGTAATCGGCGACTGAACTCTCGGAAATGGGGTAGCCATTCTGAATGGCATTCGCCAGCGTGCTTGCCCACTCCCTCATTAAGGAGATTTCTTCAATTGCCGCCTTCATAAACTCACGGCTTAGGAGCGTACTTGACGCCTGATCAGTTTCCGGTGTGCTCGCCGGCGCCAGCGCAGATTCGCAAGACACGTCCAATATGATTCGATTGCCTTCATAGGAAATGGACCCATCGGCGATCTGGACGAGACGTTTTAGATCAATGTACGTCTTGTCTCCCATCTGCAAAACAGCCACCTTGCCAGACTTGTCATTGATCACAAGAGTACGAAACTGTTCTCCGACCTGCGCTGAAGTCACCACCGACACTAACAGGAAGACACCCGTGCAGAGACCGGCCCACTCTTTTTGCATATGCAGCTCCCCCGGCGCACGTTTTGCGCCGAGTTTGATTAGATCGCTCCATTCCGGATCTTCCCACTGTCAACACTGATAGCCTTCTTTTCTACAAGCGAAGGGGGGATCTCGACATCCGGGTGCCAATCGCATGCCTGCGCAGCAGGCCAGAAGCGTGCTGGGCTGCCTGTCATGAGTTGCAGTCTCCAAGAGACGGGAGCGCGAGCAACCTGCCATGGTGGAAGTGGATGAGGGCGACCCTGTACCTCCGGACTTTGGTTCTGTGCGGGGCTTGCATCATTGTCCGGAGTTGCGGTGGGAGTTCTTTCATTGGACTCGTCTCCAACCCGGGCGGCAACAGTATCTCCGGAACGGTCAGCTCTGCCAGCAACGGCTTGGTGTCTGGTCCGAGCGGCACCTCAGACGTCACACTGGTGACCTTCATCGGCCCTGAGACTGAAGTCGCCCTCAATTTCTGCGGGGAGCAGGGCGGGCCTTTCCAGTTAACCAGATCGTGCGGGCGGACTATACGCTAGGGGTCCTCTGCTCGATGCTGACGCGGGTAGTCATCGTCTCTTGTTTTTTCCGCGATAGATGACCCGTACTTCTGTCAGTTTTGTCAGTCGCGACTTTGCCGGTGACACGCCATGATTGTCGGGATCGATGGCAACAGCTTCGAAGCACACGGACGCGTGTTCTAGTTCTGGACAGTCGTGGACAGACCTTAGGCATCGGACCTGCGGAATCACTTGCGCATCTGCGAAGCGCCATCCTCACACACGACAACTCTGTATATCGGTCTTCCCAAGATCCAATGGGGAATCCCCATTCGTGGAGGCCTTATGCGATTCCAAGTCTCACAACGATTGATCGGAATGCTTCGGAAGATCATCGCGTTTGCGTGCGCCGTAGCACTTACGCCAGGTGACCTGTCGCTTGTGACGCCGAAATTGCTGTTCGGGCAGGATCAAGAGGCGGCTGCAAAGATTCCCGCTGACCAACTTGACTCGTTAGTGGCTCCCATTGCTCTCTACCCTGATCCATTGCTAAGCCAAGTCTTAGTCGCTTCCACTTATCCGCTCGAGGTTGTTCAACTCCAGCAGTGGCTGGAGAAAAACAAGAATCTGAAGGACAAGGCTTTGACCGACGCCGTCAAAAAACAGGACTGGGACGCCAGCATCCAGGCGCTGGCCCCACTTCCTGATGTCGCGAAATACCTCGCAGACAATATCAAGTGGACTACCGACCTCGGAAATGCTTTTCTTGCGCAGCAGAATGATGTCATGGATGCCGTTCAGCGCATGCGGAAAAAAGCACAAGACAAGGGAAACCTTAAGTCCACCGAACAGCAGAAGGTCGAAACCAAGGTAGTCGAGAACAAGCAGGTTATCGTCGTTCAGCAAGCTAGTCCGGAAGTTGTGTACGTTCCGAGCTACAATCCAACCGTCGTGTACGGAGCACCCGTCTATCCATATCCCCCCGTTACTTATCCTCCTCCGGGCTACTACGCGGCCGGGATGGCGATCTCATTTGGCATTGGAGTGGCGATGGGCGCAGCGTGGGGTGGTGGCTGGGGCTGGAACTGCGGATGGGGCGGCAACAACAACGTCTACATTAACAACAACAATAATTTTGTAAGGAACACCAACGCGAACATAAACCGCAACACGAATGTGTCGAATCGCTCCGGCAACACTTGGCAACACAATCCCCAGCATCGAGGCGGCGCTCCGTACTCAAACAGGGAAACGGCCAACCGATATGGCGGCACGACTCGCGGGGACACATTGTCAAATCGTCAGGCGAATGCGCGCCAAAACCAGGCCCAACGAGGAAACAGGCAACAGGCAGGGGTTAGTGATCGTGCTTCCGGAAATCGCCAGCAGGCTGGAGTCAGCGACCGCGCTTCCGGAAATCGGCCGCAACAGGCGGGCAACCGTGAGCGTGTGGAGTCGGGAGATCGACAGCAAGCCGGTGTTAGTGATCGAAGCGCAGGCGGCGGCCGTGATGCCGGTGGTGGAGATCGGGTTGGCAATCGAAGCGTCTCCAGCGGCGGGGGATCCCGCGACTCCAGCGCATTCAGCGGCGGAGGTGGGTTCAGTGGTAACAGCGCGCGTACCAGCAGTGCACGCGGATCCTCGAGCATGGGTGGATCGCGTGGGGGCAGTTCGCGTGGAGGCGGTGGACGCCGTCGATGACGTGCCCACACGAACCAAAAAGGAGGAATTATGACTCTCGACCGCGTTCGATGCTCTGTGGAAAGTGTACTTGTGACCTTGGCGCTCGTCCTCTCCTACAATGCACTCCTTCCTTTGCTCGCTTCCGCTCAGTCGTCAACGGAACAGCCGTCGCCCTCAACCCAGAATGCTGCGCAGGAGTCTTTTACTAGCCCCGAAGCGGCAGCCGACGCTATGATTCATGCCGCCGAGCAAAACGATACAGCTAGATTGCTGAAGATTTTCGGGCCAGAGGGCAAGGAATTTGTATCCTCCGCCGATCCCGTTCAGGACAAGAACTATCTAGCTGCGTTTGTGGGGAAAACGCGAGAGAAGAAGTCCGTCACTATTGATCCGAAAAACACCTCCAAGGCTGTCCTTTCCGTTGGCAACGATGATTGGCCGTTCCCGGTTCCCATCATCAAGCACGCGAACAAATGGATTTTCGACTCCAAGCAAGGACGCGACGAGATTCTGTATCGCCGTATTGGAGCAAACGAACTCGACGCAATCAAGATCTGCGAGGGATTTGTCGAAGCCCAGGAAGAATATGCATCCGAGATTCGCGACGACTCAGGAGTAAATCAGTACGCACAGAAGATCATCAGCACTCCAGGAAAGCACGATGGCTTGTATTGGGAGAATCCAGACGGAACACCAGGCGGCCCCATCAGCCGTGCCGTTGCCCGTGCTATCGATGAGGGCTACTCCCCCGATCAGCCGTCCGGGTATCACGGGTATATTTTTAAGGTGTTGAAGGGACAAGGACCGGCGGCACGACTCGGCCAACTCGACTACGTGATCAACGGAATCATGATCGGTGGATTCGCGTTAGTGGCGGTCCCGGCTGAATATCGTGTCACTGGGGTCAAAACATTCATGGTGAGTTACGACGGAACCGTCTACGAGCAAGACTTGGGGCCGAACTCGCGTGACGTTGTCAGCACCATGGAGAGGTATAACCCCGATAAGATGTGGCATCCCGTAAGTGACAAATGGATTCGCGATGTTGATTCCGCGGCAGAATGACGCTCTTCAGGAACACAAACTTATTCAGACCGTTGAGAAGAGAGTCCATTCAAGCTCCGGTGCTGGATGTATTGCCTAAGGCGTGTTTGCTGGACAATTCTCAGTGGTGTCGCCCAGTCCTAGCGGTCCCCCTAGGCATTAGCGACCTGAAGGCTGAGTGTGCTGGGCAATGGCGCACAAAACTCGATGGTAGAGTCGATGCAGATGGGGCACACGGGCAGCACAACAGCGTGTCGCGTATGGATAGTAATTAACGAACTGCACTTCTCGCATCGCCAAAGTGTGGCCTCCAGCGCTAGCGTCGTGGTTCTCTCGCTAGAACCGATCAGAGTCTCAGCGGCAGTTTCGCTTTGATATCCCACGTGGAGAATTATCGATGAGAACGACAACTTTAGAACTGTACGTAGTGACAGTCCCGCACTAGACTCTAGCTTCCGGTGTCGGCGATCGCTCTGTCGGTCTCTGCGTAGCGACGGCACGCCAGGCTTCTCTGTAATCGCTGACAGTTTTCCTACTGTGGGCGCTCCGATATCTTTCGGGACACCGTATGGCTTGGAGGCTCCGTGAAATCCATCACACTGCGGACACTGCTACTCGCTCTCGTCATATTCCCAGGACTGGACAGCTCCGCTCAGAAGGTAAAGGTGGGTTACGACAAATCCACGGATTTTTCCCAATTCAAAACCTATAGCTGGGCCGAGCCTGCGATGCCCCCTGTCAGGCCAGTGCTATTCGAAGCAGTCACCGCGCGCGTCGAAGTCGAATTGCAGCAGAAAGGTCTGACCAAGGTTGCCAAAGATGGTGATCTGACACTTATGCCCGCGGGCGGAATTGATTTGGGCTTTGCCGGACAGGCTGGCACACCTTACAGTCCCACTTACAGTGCCGCACCGCCGACACTGAACGCGACTATGTGGACAGGAGCCACCGGCCCTTCATCGGCTGGGACTTACGTTCCGGAAGGCACGCTGGCCTTGACGTTTGTGGACCGGGCGACAAACAAGATCGTATGGTCGGGCTCGGTAAAGCAAAAGCTCGATATAGAGAAAAAGAACAAGTCGCTCGAATTGGTGGACAAAGCAGTAATTAAGCTCCTGCAGCAATTCCCTGGCAAGAAGTGATTTGTGGTCGCACCTCCATATCACCGCCAAACCGTAGAACTTGCGGGCGCGATCTGCAAATCACGATTAAGGCAAGACATCCATCAATCTGAAGATGCTTATAGCCAGCAAATCCGCGCCTGATTACTGTTAGTGATAACAGTTCCTGCTCTCCGAACTCAGCTCAACAATTTTCGCTGACAATCTTGCGGGCGTCACTTGCGTTCTCGTTTCACGCTCCGAGAGCACATTCATATGAAGTGGGCTTCTCACGTGCGAAGAAATGCCTCGAGGCTGCGCTGCCGGTTGGGCACGGCTGTAGTCGCTTTGATCTTGAGTGCCTACCCACTCGTGAAAGCTCAGGCTGTCGGTGTGTCGACATCTTCCTCGGTACTAGTATCTCCGACTTCGGAGCCTGGCTGTGACGCGTTAAGGAGGCCAGTGCCATCCACCGGAGTCATTCAGAAGGATCTCCGCGTACAACGAGCTGAATGGGCTCTGGGCAATGAGCTTGCCGCCGAGGTGGACCGGCAGAATGAAGTCATAAAGGACCAGATCGTCGTGGAGTACGTTAATCGTCTGGAGCGCACGATCGCTGGCGGCTCTGAATTGCCCGGCTGCTTCGTCGTAAAAGTCCTCCGTGATCCTGAGCCCAATGCGTATTCGTTGCCGGGAGGGTTTATATACCTCACGACCGGGCTAATTCACCTCGTCGAAAATGAGGGACAACTCGCCGCAGCTCTTGCTCATGAAACTGCACATGTGACCTCACGACACATGACCAGGATCGACGGGCAGCTACGTTTCGGGCGGTACCTGGCTCTGTTCGGGGGACCGGCTGGATATGCCTTCCGACGCTTCTTTGGCCCTTTCATAACGCTAAAGTTGGTCCGGAATGAAGAATTCGAGGCAGATCGCCTGGGTCTGCAATATCAGGTGGTGTCGGGCTACGATCCTCTCGAATTCTGTAACCTTTTGCAGACCGTTTTCTCGGAAGAGATACAGGAATCCTTTTTCGATCGTCTCTACGACTCTCATCCATTGACTATATCCAGGATAAGGCGGCTGCAAAAGGCCATCGGTGCACTTCGACAGCCTCAAACTACCTACATCAGCAGTACAAGCGAGTTTGCACAGATGAAGATCCACTTTGAGACATTGAAATGGCATCAAGAGCGGGAGTAATTCCTCAACGGGAAGATGTTCTGGCGGCAGCCCGTCAGCTCGATCAGATTCGCTCGCCAGTTCGGCTCGCCCACCCAAGAGGCTAACGACGCATTACCGTCTGCGACCTCCGCCGCCCATGCGCGTTCCGCCTCCCATCGAGCGGCTGAAGTTCTGGGTACGTTGCTGTCCCGTGTAGCGTGCTTGCTGCTGTTGCTGCAGATTCGCCTGTGGCCTGTTAGCTGACTCCCATCCGCTCCCAGTGTTCTGGGACCAATTGCCGTTCTGCCGGTCATACCGATAGACGGTGCCGTCCTTGCCCGCATAGACATTGTTATTGCCGACGGCCACACCGGCGCCGGTATTCGTGTTGTAGGCGATGCCTCCCCGCCCCACGGCGCCTTGCCCTGTATACATATTCCCGGCATACCCGGCGCCGCCCGCTACTGCGATCCCGGTTTTCGGGTCGTAAGCCGCCGCTCCTCGACCCGCGACCGTGTTGCCGGTATAAATGTTCGTGTTGTATCCGCGGCCCGCGACGCCCACGGTGCCGCGTTGCGTGTTCTGAAAGCCCGTTCGGCTTGCTGCCCCATAGTTGCCCGTGTAGGGATTCGCCCACGCAGCCCGCGTAGTCGCATATGCTGTGTTCCCCCAGCGGCCGTAAACGTTGGCGGCAGCATACCCACCGTAGCCGTAACCCCATGCCGGCCCCCAGCAACAAGGCCCGTAGTAGCCCCACGGCCCCCACCACGGGTAATAAGGATAATAGTACGGATACCCGTAGCTATAGCCCACGCCGATCGTGACGCTCCAGCCGGTACCTGAACTCCACGTGGTCGCGACGCCAACGCCGTAGGTGTAGGGTGCTCCGTACCAGTAGTTCCCAATGTACGGTGGGTAATACCAGCCTGTGCCGTAAACGACGGTGGTAGTAGTGGACGATACCACCGTACCGTAATATCCGGGCGTGTAGCCGACGTAGACAACCTCCGGGGTGGAGCGGTACACCTTGACATAGGTCACATAGTGCAGCGGCGAACTGGGAGGAATCGAGTAAATCACCTCCGGAACTTTGGTCGCCACGTCCCATGGCCCACTCGGCCCTGGCCCGACGAACCACACTGCGTTTTCCACGGCATAGTAATTTTTGTCCGCAACCCGGATCACCGGAGTTGCGGTGTTCACCGCATACTGCAATTCCGTACCGTCAATAGCTGTGAATTGGGGTTCGCCGTCATATGCGACCTGCAGGTGCGCTTCCCCGCGGGTAATCGTGGCCGTCTGCGGAATGGAATTCGCGATCAACGCCTCCAAGGCAGGAGGCGTTCCCGGAATTGAAGCAAGCACGCCGGCTTTTGGGCTGTCCTCAGGTATTTTGCCAAATGATTCGGGCAGACTCTTCGGGTCGACAAATTCCCACGAATCTCCCTCCAGCGACTGCGCTCGGAACCATCTCCCGGCAAGAACAACGTAAAAGTTGGAGGTCGCGGGATCACGAAAGATGTTCGCTGTAGTGTTCTTGACATATTCCAGACTGGTGCCCGAGAGGGATTCCAACTGTGGCAGCCCATCCGTCACCAGCAATTCCGCCGGGCCGAAGCTTACGTAGATTACAGGAATCTTGCCGTCTTTTTGCGCCTGCTTCAGCGATGGTGGCGTAGTTCCCTCTTGCGCTGTCGACTGCTGGCGTTCTTGAATCGCCTTCGTAATCTCCTTCATATCGTCCGGAATTTTCGAAGCGTAAGACCATGGACCTTCCATGGCAGGAGCCTCGAGCCAACCATCCATCACGTTCAGGTAATATTTACCCTTCTTCGTATCAAGTAATATGAATGCCTGGCTATTGAGCACTTTCTGGAGAGTGGTTCCACCAACATCCCTGAACTTCGCCGGACCGTCGATCAGCACGAGTAAAGACGGCTTGGTCGTGAAGATTATTCGAGGAGGATCGTTCTTCACCGGCACTCCCTTGACTTCGGCTTGTTCCATGGTGCTGGCTGCCAAGGCAGCTTCCAGCCGGTCCAGCGCGATAACCCTGGACTTGCCCGGTAGCTTGGACTGAAGGAAGCTCTGATACTCAGCTTCCTTAGCGTGGAGGGTAGGAAGCCTTATTTTCGTGATTTGGAAGTTAGCTAGAGTTACCTGCCGGTTGACCTTGTCCACTTCAGTCCGAGCCGTGAACCACACCACGCCGTAGTTTGGCTTGTGATTTCCTTTCCTGTTGATCGAAAGCGCAGCGTATGCATGCAACTCATCGTCTTGCCAGGACTCCAACTGCGGCTGGTACATGGAAATCTTCTCGTCACCTCGCATCGCTTCCCGAGGCCATGGCGCGTCCACGCGTTGCGACCCGCCGCCGGGAGCGGAGTTGGCAGCAGTCATTGTCTTCTCGGGCGGATGCATCACCGCACTGGGAGCATCCGGCAACGATTCCTGAGACTGAGAAGATGCGGGAGAGGATTGTGCATTCGCCATAAGCACGGTGCACGCGCCGAAGGGCAGAAGAACAACAAGAGGAAGAACTATCGAGCGTAATTTGTGGAACATGTGAGGCGTCCGGGTACAGGGCACACTCTGCCGTCTTCCGAGCGTAGACGACGCACGCAAACACGTTAACTGTTACTAGTCACAGGCGTCGGAACGGCCGGCAAGATACAAGAGCGTACGAATCCCCTGAATCCAAAAGGCTCTTGCGTCACAACACCCGCAGTTGCTTCTTAACGTTAGACTGCGCTGGCAGGTTCGGCCCACCTCCTCTCGACTGGGTAGGGTAAGGTGGCGAGGATATGGGCCGTGAGGTCCGTTTGAGGAATATAGGACGTCCTGCAAGTCCGAGCATACTGTGACTTGTGACGGCATCCGAAGGACACTTCAGATTTTGATGACCAGGCCAAAGAGCCACAACGTTTCTGTCGTTCCATTCCGTGAGAACTGAACGTTCACCGCCAATAGCGGATTCCAGGCAAAGCTGGCACTCGCTGGATGTTTTTGTTGATGCCGTCCATACGGCACCTCATGCCGTAGGACCGGCGTCTCCTGACTGGCTGAGAATCACCAGTGTTGCTGAAAATCAGCCAGTTGGCGAACCGATCCACCTGGGTCGAGAACAAAAGCCTGCCTTTCTGTTCCGTAAATTGCTCAAAGGGAGGCACTAGCAGGATGTTTCCCTTCTGCACAATGGCAAAGAGCTTGCTAGCCTCACTGGAGGAGCGGCAGCAATCATGTCGGGTGCGCCAGACGCTGTGACTTCGATCAGCACCGATGGAAACAAGAAAGATGGCGCTATCTAGCCTTGAGATGCACCCTCATAGGCCGATCTTTGGAGCGAGAAAGAGCGCATGCAAAAATCGCCCGTCCGTATCATGGTAGTCGAAGACCATGAAATCTGGTCCCAATTCGTTCACTCAATGCTTCACAACCGAAATGGATTCAGGGTCGTCTGCGAAGTGTCGGATGGATTGGAGGCGACTTTGAAGGCTGGCGAACTGAAGCCCGACATGATCGTCCTGGACATCGGTCTGCCTACACTAAACGGGATTGAGGCTGCCCGCAGAATTGCCTGCCTCGCACCACAGTCGAAGATACTCTTCCTCAGCGAGAACCGGGATTTGGACGTTGTCCGGGAAGCCATGAGCACTGGAGCGCGCGGCTACGTCTTGAAATCGCAGGCCGCAACCGAGCTCCTGCCAGCAGTGGAAAACGTGCTGGGTGGCGGTACGTTCCGCAGTGAACGACTCAAACTGGCAACGTCATGATGAACTTGACCCCACGGACCGCGCTTGACTTGCCTAACCATCCGGGTCGTCTCACCGCGAAAAGACGGATTGGCGGCATAGCAGTGCAACCATTGGATTCCCGATCCTGGCGCGGTCGCCAAGCCACACGAGTCTGTCATCCGGCCTTCCGACTGGCACAGCCACAGCGCCACGTACGCTTCTTCGCTAAATAGCCGCACTGCTGATCGCCAATACCGGTGGCATGAAAAGCCAGGAACCACCGCGGCAAATAAACAGCTTGGCCTCTGCAAGTAGTAACAGTTCTCGGTTCAATTCGAAAATGCTTCCCTGAATTCTAGAAGCGACCAGATGGGGAAGGGGCTTAAGCGATCTTAGTACCTGACGGCGGCCGCCCGGAGCCGAAGTCCTGTTTCTCGCCAATTGATGTCCCCTTGGTTGCTTTTGGCGGCAGAGCCAAAAACTTGGTGCCCACATGAATACGATGACTCATGAAATGAGTGAGAAGGAAGCTATCGATAGAGCGAAGAAACAAGATCCCGCGGGTTTGGGCCGGTTGTATGAATTGCACGAGCCCCGTATTTACCTGCTGTGTCTCCGTCACACGCGCAATGTCTTCGACGCTCAAGACCTGACGCAGGATGTTTTTATCCAGGTATTTCGCCGGATCAACACTTTTCAAGGCAGCGCTGCGTTCACATCATGGCTTTACAAGGTGGCTCTGAATTTCGTGCGCTTACACGCCCGGCGACAACGTCGCAACCGCCAATTCTTGGTGGAAAATGTAACTGACCACACGCTGTGTTCAGTGCGCTCAAGATCGACCAATCCTGCTCAACGTGTAGCTTTGACCCAAGCCCTCGGGAATCTCACGCCCTTGAGGCGAGAAGCAGTGTTTCTCATCGATGTTGAGGGCTTCACACACACGGAAGCCGCATGGCGGACCGGGGTCACGGTCACCGCCAGCAAATCGCGCGTTCACCGCGCTCACATGGCGCTAAGAGATGTACTCGGAGGCAAACGCGACCCTTCGTCGAGCACTCCGAATCCGACTTACGAATATCAAGAGAGAGCGTCCTTTGACTGCGTCTGATCCAAACACGGCAGGGAGCGACGAATGCGACCTGATGCTGGCGAAGGCTCCGCGAACGAAGAAGGAGGATCAGAACTGCTCGCGGTGTTCTACTTGGGGGCAGAGTATCCGGCTGAGGCGCCAGAAGCTTCATCAAGAACGAGTCCGGCACTCATCGGCCCTGGATCAAGTCGGACCGTTAGCGATACTGCCAATTCCCTGCAAGTACTTGAAAGGAATGGCGGGGACGACGGGACTCGAACCCGCGGCCTCTGCCGTGACAGTCCAGCGTCAAACGGTTTTACAACAACTTAGAACAACGCGGGGACTGCCAAAATACCCGTAAGCCGCACAAGGATACAGGAATTGTGGGTTGAGTTGTGGGTTGGAAAAATGATTTAGAACGTTGCTTTCTTCAGTAGTTCATTAACGGCTACCACTCGCGTAACGACGAAGATCGGTTCGTCTCCCCTAGTATTTTCGAGCTTGTATCAGGCCGCGTCACGATGAAGCGAGACTCTACCTTGCGAGTCGACCGCGACTGGATGGATACGAACCCATTGGAAGTTAGAGCAAGCTTGGGAGTTGCCGTTTTTCATTGCGATATATCTTCGTTTCTATTATATATTGCATTGCATGGTATTCACGAAACCGGCCCGCTCACCCAAAACGAGTCCTGAGCCAGAGCCTATTGAAAGATCGCGCGAAAGACTCCGCACGCAGATGTACAAGGGGGTTGCAGAGCTCGCGCTGTTGAGCGTCGTGAAGGAATCCGAGGAATACGGGTTAAGAATCCTCGAGCTTCTCAGGGACGAGGCAGGGCTAGAAATCGCAGAAGGCACCTTGTATCCGCTTCTTTACCGACTTGAGAAGCAGGGCTCCATTCGAAGCGAATGGCGCATTCTCGACGAGGCGTCTCACCCTCGCAAATATTACGCAATCACCGCTCAAGGGAAAGCTGAGCTGAAAGCCTACCTCGACGATTGGCAAACCATGACCGTCACATTCAATCGATTTCTCAACCGGGGGAACAAATGAACGCTCGTCAAAAAGACGAACCGATTAGCGCATGGCTGAATAACCTGGAACAAGCACTTGGCTCCCTGCCCGCTGACGATTCGCTCGATATTCTGGCGGAAGCGAAAGAACACATTGACGAGCGCGTAGGAATGGGAATCTCGCCCTTTGAGGTCCTAGCGGGCTTCGGAAGCGCTCATGCCTATGCACAGGGTTTTGTGGACGAATACCTTCTCACCAGAGCGCGATCGAGTCGTAGGACGATCCCGATGCTGCGCACGGTGATTCGATTTGCGCAGCGCAGCGTGGTCGCTGCGTTCGGTTTGATTTGTGCCACCATCTCGGGCTTTTTCGGACTTTGGAGTCTCGTTTGTATCGCAATAAAGATCTTTCGTCCCGACTTGGTAGGACTTTGGCTGGATCTTCCCTTGTCAGAACAACACAGATACGTACATTCTCAACGCGACTTCGTCCCGCTTAGCTTCGGCCACGATCACATCGTATTTGGCTTTCAAAACCCGCCCCCGCAGTTTCCGGAGCATTTAGGCATGTGGATCTATCCATGCCTGGCCGGGATTGCGTTCTTGAGCTATTTCGCGCTTCGCGCAAGTTTGCTCGCCGCCCTGAAGCGGATTCAGTTGCCGGCAGGATTCAGACCCTGCTTGAAAGTATTCCCCAAGCCGTAGCCGAAAACATTGGAGAGATCAATGAATATGATTCCTGCTACCCCTGTAGATCCCGGCCGGCGAGCGCCCATTATCGATGTGCTGCGCGGATGGGCGTTGCTCAGCGTAGTTCTGGTGAACTTTGCGATCTTCTTTTCATACGGAATAGCGTGGCCGGGTATTCACGACCTGCGCAGTTCCGTTCTGCAATCGATTGTTCAGATCGTGTTTCTGACTAAGGGTTGGACGATGCTTTCCTTCCTCTTCGGCTATGGCTTTTCTGTGCTCATGCAGAAGGTGAAGGCCACACAAAAGCATCCCTATCTCTTTTTCTCCTGGCGCATGGCTCTTCTGCTCTTGATAGCCATGTTCAATTCCGCGATCTATTACGGGGACATCCTGAAGGATTACGTGATATTGGGAATGGTTATTCTGTGCGTCAGCAAGTTCGGCGAAAAGGCTTATCTGCGGTTGGCAGCGGTCTGCTTCATGTTAGTCCCGGTTCTCATTCCCTGGAGCCAGCATGTCGGCCTTCACAACCCAGTGGCAGAACCAGATTTGGCTCTCTATTCCAGTCACAATCTCTCTGACGTGTTGAAGTATAGTTGGTTGTCGGGGTTGCACACAGTCCTGTCGTTTCCGAAATACTTTGATTGGAACTTCGTTATGTTGGTCTGTGGGCTCCTCGGGGCTTATGCCCACCGCGTGCATATTTTCGAGAGCGCTGCGACAAATCGAAAGCTCTTCAGAAACACTTTTTTTGTTGCCATTGCGGTCGTTGTTGCTCTCGGGATTTTTCATCAACTCGATGTTTCCATGAAATGGGGAGTTGACCAGGTCTTTGCGATGGAACGATGGTTCCAAATAACGCAGGCCGCGGTCTTTGGCTCGGTCCTGTGCTGGCTGTATAGCTCCGGCCGCTTAAGGATTGCGTTCCAATCGTTGGAATCGATCGGCAAAATGACACTCACGAACTATCTGCTTCAGAACATTCTCGCTCTCTTGCTCTTTTCCGGCTTGGGCTTGGGCCTGCTCCATCGAACATCGTATGCCTTCACTGTCGAGATAGCTGCTGTGGTTTTCGTCGTGCAGGTCTTCTTTAGCCACTGGTGGCTAAGCTACTTTCGCTTCGGACCGGTCGAATGGCTCTGGCGTTGCTTGTCCTACGGCCGTTGGCTACCGAACATGCGCCCGGTCTATGGAATTGAGAACTTCGCGAACAGCGTCGACACACGCTCTCCAACATAGGCGATAGGTGAGTCCGACGGAGTCGCCTGCTTGAATCTCTGGACCCCACCCGCTGAGAAACCTAACTCTAAGGTTCGAACTATCCTGACAACTTCCGGTTTGTAGCAAACCGAAACTATACCAAGGCGTCGGGAAAAGCATTGCCGCCGCAAAGCCATTCACTCGCTGAGTTCGCATCCTGTGACCCAACGCCGCACGGAAAAAGGGGCACAAAAAGGCCGCGGAATGCGCCCTTTTTGCGCCCTCGATGGTTTTGCCAGAGCTCGTCTAACTCTTTTGGAAAGGAATGGCGGGGACGACGGGACTCGAACCCGCGGCCTCTGCCGTGACAGGGCA